>Ga0209634_1003694_pt1 | contig 10236 bp, 12 predicted proteins | sample LinPmetageLP40_FD_184043 | JGI IMG/M metagenome (GOLD analysis project Ga0209634, IMG submission 184043) | Marine viral communities from the Pacific Ocean - LP-40 (SPAdes) (version 2) | ecosystem: Environmental > Aquatic > Marine > Oceanic | place: Pacific Ocean | collected 2010-08-26 | reverse complement strand
CACTATATAGAGATAGCGTATTTCCTTAATAAATATACCGCTACTTAAAAAACAGTAAAAAAGCCCTAACATTTCTGCTAGGACTTAAAAAAATATATTATTTATTAATCGTATTGATGCATATCTCTTATTTTTTGCATGTATTTTGCATTGATAAGTTGAGCTCTACGCTTTACACTAGGCTTTGTAAACGTACGGTTTTCTTTTAAAGCGTCTAATACGCCTAGTTGTTTCATTTTTCTTTTAAATGCTCTTAATGCAAATGAAATGTCTCCGTCGACTACTGCTACTGCAGATGGTGTACCTGGTACGATACTTTTGTGGTGTTTTTGTTTTTTACTCATATAACTTGTTTTAAAATTTTCTACTTGGGCGTCTTCTAGGATTGTTGCTTCTGGGAGCTTTAAATGCAAATTTGCTAAGCTCTGGTAGTTGTGCAAAATATCCTTGAATCTTTTGTGATTCACTTCCTGGATCTTCTCCTACTCGAAAGTAAAAATATCCTGTGCGTCCTGATTTGGATTTTTCATGCTTGATAATAGTAAATCCTTTTTTAGTAGTCCAACGTTGTATTTCTTTGGCTACTGCCATTGATTCTTGCGGATCACGTAATTGATATATAACGTGTCCTGCATAGTCTGTTAAGTTGTTTACTAGTTGAGCTTCGTCTATAAGTTCTTCTGTTGTAATAGTTTTTAAACGTTCCATTTCGTCTGCGGCTCTTTCTAAATTGTCTACTTCTTCATCAGAATATGTTACTTTTTGTTCCTTTAAACTAAAAAAGTCTCGATACATTTTTTTAAACTTACTCATTATCATGCTCTTATATTATATAAATATATATTTTAAATTCCAAATTATCCTACTTCAAAGTAGTTGCCAACACCATGTGCTATGTCTTCAAATGCAGCTTCCATTCTACGTTCATGTATTAACACTTCATTTGCAGATTTCTGAAATTGTTTGAGTGCTTCTGTAATACCTTTCATTTGTCGTCCAGCATTAATTGAATCAACCATATCTTCTTTTTCTGTAACAAGTTGCGAAGCTGTTTCTACAATGCTAGTGATTCGTTCTACTACTTCTTTAAGTCGTCCTTTACCATATACGGATTCTCCCATTTGTGAAAATGTTTTTACTGCTTCATGAAATTCACGTTTTTGTTCAGTGGTTAATGGAGTAGGTCCTTCTGAATATACTGTCTGTTTATCATTGACATTTTCATTTAATATGTCATGTATTGCGTTTAAATTTTTGCTTTCAAATTTCATGTTATATCCTACATTTACCATCTTCACATAGTATTGATGTGATTAGGTTGTTAACTTTATCGTATTTATTTGTTGTTTGTCGTTGAGTCGACTCTTTTAATTTACCCATAAATGCTCCTTGCGTTGATGGGTTAGAAACAAAGTCCCAACAAATCAATTCAAAATCATCTTGAACTTCTACTGTATTTTCGTTACGGAGTTCTTTTACACTGCCAAGACCTCTACTAGATATTCCTAAGGTAATACCTGCTTCGAACAATGCTTTTAATATTTTACCAGATGGGGTATCTAAAATTTGTACTACACCTTTAAGATCATCACCTTCCCAAAATATCTTTAAGACATTGTGAGATACATTGTTTAGATTGACTACACTTGACTCTGGATGATCTAATTCTCCCAATGCTCTGTTTTGATCTATGTATTCTTGTTGATACTTTTGACATTCTCGCATCAAAATATTTTTAGGATATACACGGCCGTTTTGGTTTTTAGCTCCGGCTCTCTGCAAGACACCGTGCACTATGAATCCTCCCGGAACACCATATTTAGCACCATGGGATTCATTTATTGAACCAATTGGCTTAAACGGCATATATTCTACTAATAATTTTGACATCTTACTCTCCTAATGATCTAACTCGCTCTGATATTTTAATTAATCGTTCTGATATTTTTCTTAATGCATTATGCGTTCCACTACTAAAACCAGAATGTGCTATTCCAGATTCAGTTTTTAATCTGCCAGTATATTTAATAGTCTCTTCAATTTCTTTTAGTTTTTTAGCTACTTCTCTAATAGATGCATTTACTTTTTTAGCTGGACTCATTTTTGAATCACTCAAAGCAAAATCACGATATCCTTCTATAAGTTGTTCATACTTGCGATCCATTGCTTCTTGTACATAATCATATTCCGTATGAAGTTTTGTTTTAGGGACGTCAGTATATCCTGTGCTTTGTTTAAGATTAGGATTTGGTTGTTTTCGTTTAGCAACAAAGTTCTTTGTCATATATGCACCAGCTCCGGCTGATGTAGATATTTCATCTATTTCATCTTCATTAACAGCTTTCGATACAGTGTCCCTACGTTTCTTAAGATATTCATCTGATTTATCAACTTTACCATCGTTATTAATATCATCATCTTCTTTACCAACTGGATCCAAATTTTCATTCTTTGAACATCGTTGACATTTGTCTTTGAGGTGCGGTGTTAACTTACCGGAACAATCTTTGCATGTTTTAAATTCTAGATCTTTGCCTTTACCGAATAATGATTGTGCTGCAGCTTTTTTTACTGGATTTTTTTCTTTATCCTTTAAGGCTTTTGTCATTGCCTCTTCTTCATCTCCATCACCATCAAAATCTAAGTAATCAGGTTTTGCGTCTTTTTCGTCAAGCGCTTGAAAATTTTCAATTATTTGTTCTAAAAATGATTTCATTTATGTACCCTATTTAATTCGTCAATCAAATCCATATAACGCATCAATGATACTATATGTGATTCTTTTAATCTTTTCATTGTTTCTACATTGCAAAGCATTTCAGAGAGTCGTTCAACTTTTATTTTAGTTACTTTTTCTGTTATGTGTTTTGAATGCTCCGATAGTTTGGTTTTCAATGTAGGAATAACTTCACTAACATATTCACGCAATGCTTCTGTGTCATTGACATTGGTAATGTATTTGTTCAACAACTGTTTCTGTGATTCTGAAAGCACTGAATACTTGTCGTTAAATTTGTCTATCATTATTTTATATGTTAACAATCTTGTAGCTTTTTCTTGTTTTGAAAATTCTTCAATAAGCGTAGGCTTTAAAGTTTCTTTCTTTTCTGTTAACAACGTGTGTTCTAGTACTGCATTTTTACATTCCATTAATCGTTTAGGATTATCAGAATCTTTATACTCAAACAACATGTATATCGAAGCCAATGCCTTGTAGTTGTTTATGTGTATTTTAGCAACACGTTCAAACACAAAATTTTCAGATATTTCTTTTACTAAATTGTATCGCTGACGTTTCAAAGCGCTTTGATTGAGATGTGCATATGATTCTCTAATGGTTCTGATAAAGTCTAAAGCACGTGCTTCAGTTTTGTGTTGTTCTTTTATCAATGAATTATATAATTGAAGTTCTTTTGCTAACTCTGTGTTCTTGCCGAAATATTTTTTTATAATATCAACAGTTACAGTTTTATCAGAAGACATTGTTTCTGAAGTTAACTTTCTAACAAGCATTTCGAAAAGTATTCCGGTATTCTTGTATTTTGAATGTTTTAGTTTTTTCATACTGCAGCCAGTAGTTTTCTTTATTAATAAATATGGACGAATCTATAAAAGATTGTTTTCATCTAACATAGATCCTGAATCTTTATCTTCAGAAGAAGAATTCATGGTTTCTGTGATGATTTTTTGTCCTTTTTGTTTTCTATAATAATTTAAAACGTTCTGTGCTTCCGATGTCATTAGCCGGTTACGTTTATTGAGATCTGGTTGAAAAGTAGTTTTTTGATTTTCAGGATTAAATGCCTGTTTTAACGTTTTCTTACCAGTTGGATCCCACCCAAATTCATTTGCATGTTGACCTGATTTGATTCCTTCTTTAGGTCGGCCGCCTGGATCTTTTTCTTCAACTTCATCTGAACTCATATGTAATGAAGCCAAGTCGTGTGGCGTACCATATGACGCTCCGGTAATAGTAGGATCATTGCCTTCCTGCTCAATTTGATTTTGACGAAATCTTAATTTTAGATCTTCAATAACATTGACTCGTTCTTGAAGCCATTGTTCTTCGGACATGTTAAATATAAACTCGTATATGTATTTATCTGACACCAATTTACTATCTTTCATGGTGTTAGCTAAATTTATTTTTTCGTTCATCAATGCAACTTTTTGTTGATCATAGATGATTGACGGTGCAGTCAATGATAAGTCAAATCCTATCAGATCTTCACCTTCATAGCCTTGTGTTGCTAGATGCACGACACCAATTTTATATAGTTCCGAAATTACTATTTTTTGTATTCTTTCTATGGTTCGGGCAAATCTAATATCCATAGAAGCCAATGTAGTTTTACCTTCAACGCCTTCATCAAACCCTAAAAATGGCTTTGGTATCTTTAATGCGGCCATCATTTTATTTTTAACATACTCAATGTCATCAGTACCGGTCCACGTCATACCTGGTAGTGTGTCTATCTGTGTTGATGATTGGCCTCCACGCACTGGTAAAAAGTAATCTTCAAGCATATTATTAAGATTGAACTTGAGATTGTAGTTACCTGTTTTCTGATCTACATGTGGAATCTTTTTCATCTTGTTGATGATCTGTTCCATAAACGTGTCGACTTCATTGGGAGGTATGTTTCCGATGTCTACCTTGAATATACGCTTCTCTGGTGCTCGCATTATTCTATGAATAAGCATTGCATCTTCAAGCATTGTTAACTTTTGAAATTCTTGCCTTGCTCCTTCAAGCATGGAACGACCATATGGTAAAAAGTTTGAGTCGGATAGCAAACGAAAGTGTGCCATTTCATATACTTCATATGAGTCATCATAACCAGAAATATGTTTAAATTCAATTTTATATTCACCAGTCGCTTCATCATATTCTTCATATCGCTCTATTTCATAACTAGAAAATGGTCGAGCGTTGATGATTCCAATTTCATCTGCAATGTCTAATTTTAAGAAGAAATCACCATACTTAGTTATGTTTCTAATCCATGCCCACATATTGAAATCAATATTTAAGATGTCATAATATAAATTGTATAGTATTTTTTGAATCTTAGTGTTATTGGTCTTGATGGTTAGTATGTCACCAAACTGGTCTTCCAATGTAGACTCGTCTGAATAGATGTCTAATGCTGAATGTATAATAGGGTCTCTATCCATCATTTCATAATCAGTATACAATTGTACACGATTCTGATGCATGTAATAGTTTGAGTCATAGCCTCCATTGAGTCCGCCTACTTTGTGTTTATTGGAGCCATGAAGTCTAGTGTATCTATCTGTTAACTTGGATTGTGCTAAATTTCCAACAGACTGTAATCGGTTTGTATCGACAATTTTTAATTTGTTCTTACCGTAAGCTCGTACAATAACATTGGTACTAAACAAATTTTGTAAACGTTTTCTTAACGATGCCATATAGTATTTCTTTTATTATAAATATAACTACTTAAAGATCCAAGCAATTATTATAATAACCATGTTAAACCTTCGTCATTTTCACCATTGTGCCAATCCCATCCTGAATCCTTTGGTCTATTTTTGCCAGTATAAATAACGTTATCTGATTTCTGAAACCCGGATAGCGCTCGTTTATTTAAATCAATTCCTTGTTGCCTTAATTTTAAAGATGTGTCTCGCAACCAAAGTCCAATACAAAAACTCATTACTAAATCGTCATTGTAACCTGCTTGTGATTGTGCTTTGCCATTTAACCATATGAATACAAATAGCTCTTGTATGAGTCGTTTACTGCGTATAACAGGAGTATTCTCACGCATATACATTTCTAATGCAGATATCATTAATGGTCTAGTTCTGCTTGTTGTCGACACTCCAGGTACCATTTTAGTTTTATCTTTCATGTCATAACCTTTCTGCAGTTGGATGTCGACATCTACATATCCATCATCTTTATATGTATAAAATAAATTTTCATAGTTTCTGTCTAATGCCGGCTGAATTGCAGCCCAACCTATGTTTGCATTTTCAATTGCTAGCAATGCATTGTTCCATTCTGTTGCAACTGTTACTAACATGTTACCAAAATCTTTAGGTGGTATTTTGCCTTTATACTCAGCAACTTGAGTTACCGTTTCAACTTCTATTACGTGAAATGCAGACCAGTCAGCACTATCGCCTCGAGCAACATCAGCTACTACTATATAATTTTTTGAGTAATCCGGATATTCCCATACCCAATATGCATTGTCATATCCTCGTTTTTCTATAGGGTCACAACATTTTTCGTCATATCCTAATAAAATTTTACCGTCAATTACAGTGTGTCCTGAACTTACAAAATCACAATCACACTCTTGTGCCGCGCCACGTTCACCTAATAATTGAGTCTGATCATTTCGCCAATCAATGTCTCGTTCCGGGTGAACTGTCCAATGCAGTTTAATGTTATGCCATTGTGTTTGTGCATTTGTTTCTCCATCCACCCAAGTTTTATGAAACCAATTACCTACACCATTTGGAGTAGATAACACTACTGCACCACCACCTGTTGATAGTGTTGCTTGTGATGCTATCCATATTTCTTCAATGTTTCGAATAAATGCAGCTTCATCAATTATTAATAGTGATAATGCTTCTGAACGTGCTCCAGTACCTGCTGATGACACGGCTTTTATTTGTGAACCATTTGTAAATTTTAAAGATAGTTTGTTGTCTGCTTCTATACTACCTTTAAGCCAACTTGGCAAGTTGTCGTGCATTACACGAACTTTGGTAACTAAATTTTTTGCTACTTCTTGTGTGGTTGCAATAACTAACACGTTGAAGTCTTCGTTAAACAACATGTTCCACAATGCAAATCCTGCTGCTAAGGTTGAAATACCTAACTGTCTAGACTTTAATATAACACTGTATCGGTTGTTTTGCAACTCAGTTAATGAGTCTTTTTGAAAGTCATATAAGTTAAATTTTATTTTACCTCGCTTAGGATGTTGTATGTAACAATATTGCCGCATAAAGAATACAGGGTCGGCAGCACACATTTGATATTGCTGTTGAATGATTTCTTTTATGCTTGGATTTGCCATTATTGAATTGCTCCTACTATCAATTTACCAGTTAATATTGTTGTTAGTATCCCACTACTAAACCAAATAACTTTGTTGTTATACCATTTAGGCTGAAGCTTTTTTTGTTGCTTAACATATAAATCTATGTTTTCTTCAAGCAAATCTATTTGTTGTTGTTTGTATTCTAACTGCAAACTATCGAGTTGTAATAACTGGTCTTGCTTTTCAATAACAGCATCTTGTTGAGATATCAATGCATTGTTAACTGAATCTTGATGATACAATTCATCTAACGTTTCTGATATGTCATGTATCTGTTGTTCTGTAAAACAAGTGTCAGATACAGTTTGTCCAAATACAGGTATTGGAAATAACAATATAAAAATTAATTGTTTCATTTTTTTCTTTTTGTTTTAGAAACAATATTTTTCTTTGATGCACTAGTAGTTTTCTTTTTTGCGGGTACTTTCTTTGGTGCTGGTTTACGTTTTACGGTTTTAGTTTGTTTAACTGTTTCTTTTAAATCAGTTAATTCTTTTTTAACTTGTCGCTTCTGCGTTTTTAATTGATCTTCTTTGCCTTTGACTCTTTCAATCTTTTTTTCGTTGTCGTCAATTTTGTCTTGAATTTTATCTGCAGATTTGCCTGTAAATAATTTTCCGATAGCGGCTATAATTCCAAGCACTCCGACTATACTAAGTCCGATCCATAATACTGATGATTTAATCTTGTTCCAAATTTTCATTTTTTTCTCCTGTAACGTGTTTATTTAATTTAATTAAAAAGTCTTTTTTGTAAGACTCAAATCCTTTTGTAACTTTTTCTTCGAATTCTTCTGGAGTCATTTGTGCTGCCCATGACTCAGTATCTCCTTTACCGTTGATAACTAATTTAGATGCTTTTGTATATGCTTCACGAAGCATTTCAACATCTTGCTCTGCTTTTTCTAACCATGCTAATGCGTTAGATTCAACACGCTTTCGAGCATATTCTTCAAACTTTCCTTGTTTTTTAAGTTCATGTTCCATGTCAATAACACAGTTAAAACACATACCGTGAAGTGCTCGCATTTTTTTATTTAAATGATGATTAGGATCAACGTCTGTGCATGTAGAACGGCAATTTGGAAACAATCTTAATTCTTCTCGAACCTCACTTAATACTTCCGAATTTTTTGGTTTACGTGTGCGAAAGCCATCATGTTGTTCTACAATGGTTATGTTTCCATTTACATCAACAGTTTCCCACTTATCGCCAATTTCATGATGTTCATTGCGTTTTTGTGTTGCTTCTGCGTCAGTAAATCCAACTGTTTTTTTGGTTTGAAATTTATGTGTGCCGTCAAGCATTTGCTCTAGGGCTTTGATGTTTTGTAACTTGTTTGTTTTTGCCATAATATTATGCTTCAGGTTCTTTTTCAGAATCTTGATCTTTTAATTTAGGTCCAAAGTCTTTTTTCAAATTTGTAATTGCCTTGATTGCCATTCGTTGTGCTTGTTTTTGTTCTTTATCATCTATAGAAGCTAACGATTTTAATAAAGGTTTCATTCCAGCTTTTACTAATGCTAATATATTCATATCAACTTTTTTTAGTTCTAAATAATCACTAAATAATTCTGGAGATTTTGTTATAAGTTGTAATTTTTCTTCTTCCGCTTGTTTTGGATCTACTTCAACGTCTGGGTCTGCTGCTGCAGGTTCTGCAACTGGTTCTGCTGGTGGTTCTTCAGCTGGTGGTTCTTCAGCTGGTGGTTCTTCAGCTGGAGTAGCTTCTGCATCAGGTATTTCAGATGGCTCTATTTCTGTTTGTTCTTGTAGAACTTTAACAATTTTATTGCGCACATACATTCTCACAAGTTTTTCTTTTTGTGATTCGGATAAATTTTCAATAGATTCTTTAATACTATAAACACCATTTTCCATGGCGTCTAAATATCCTTCAGTGTCTTCAATTTGTAATTTTTTAAATACCTTTCTAGCTTGCTCTGCAGAATATTCTCCTTCTTCTACTTTTTTATATAAACGGTTTTTAATTTCTGGTACCATATTTTCCACGTCATCAATAACTTCGCCGTTAATATTTCTTGGAACAAGTTCTTGTATTCCTTTTACTAAGTTAGGAACCATACCATCTGCGTCTGGAGCGGTATAGTCTTTAATATCTTTTCTAGTTTCAGGCTTATGAGACTTTGCTTCGTCTTTAGGCTTAGTGTATTTGCTTTTATGCTTTGTTTCGTTTTTTGCCATGCTTTTATCCGTTTATTTAATATAAATATTACCTTGCGTATTTTAACACTCCTAGTATCTGATTCACCGGAGCAAATGAGCCTGTTAGCTTGTATGTGTTACCACCATATGTAAATACTATACCTTCAATTGGAACTATAGTATCAAAGCCGCCCATGCGTTCTATTTTCTTTAATTGTGTTTCTAATTTTTTTAATGTGTCAGGATTGTCTGATGTTTGTAAATCTTTAATCAATGACATTAAATCTTTTTTGATTTGCTTAACTGCTTTATCTGGACTTACTGCTAAATAGTTTTTTATGTTTTTTAACACTACCGCACCAAGTTTTAAAAATATAGATTCAAAAGGTTCTATATTTTGTTTTTGATATGACTTAAAGTCTTTTTTGTCAAATGCTGACACCCATTGAGCATATGCTTCATTGTCTATCATTTTAACTACATTGTTTATTCTTGTAGACTTATCATTAAACGCCCAACGATTAGTTAGTATTTCTAAAACATCGTTTGGTATAGCATAATCTAATTGATTTGCCTTTTGTCGTACGATGTCTTTCCACCATGCTCTGTGATATTCAGATACTTGGTCTGTTTCTTTAAGTCCAAATTGATCTTTTAAACTGTCTATTTCAGCAAAGAATGCCGCTTGTTGATCTTCAAAGTCTTCTATACGACCCAATTTCAATTTGTTAGGAGGAATAAATGAGAATGTATTTTGCATATGAGCATTGGCATCTTGTATTACTTGTTGAAGCATAGTGCCACCAGTTAAATCAGTTTCAATTACTTTGCCTTTGTCATCATATTCAACTAGATTGTGAAATTGAAGCACTGCTTGTTCATAGGCAATAACATTGGTAGTAGCAGGATATATAATTTCCATGTTAGCAAACACTTTACCGTTTTTAAATATACGCATAAGTGTCTCTTTTGACAGTTT
>Ga0209634_1003693_pt1 | contig 10237 bp, 15 predicted proteins | sample LinPmetageLP40_FD_184043 | JGI IMG/M metagenome (GOLD analysis project Ga0209634, IMG submission 184043) | Marine viral communities from the Pacific Ocean - LP-40 (SPAdes) (version 2) | ecosystem: Environmental > Aquatic > Marine > Oceanic | place: Pacific Ocean | collected 2010-08-26 | reverse complement strand
AGTTGCTCCCCCCATCAATGAGCCAAGGGCCTTACCGCCCAAGAATGACATGAGACCGGTCTGGATACCCTGACCAAGGTCGCCTGTTTCTATATAAGACCCCAAACCAGAGCCTAAAGCACCAGCGGTGAGAGCGCCCATGCCCCCTAACATACCAGCGCCAGCTAATCCAGAGCCAGCTAATCCAAGCAACATTGGTAACATATTCTACTCCTTAGAGTCCTGCGTACTCTGTTTTTGCGTCAAATGATGGGCAGGCTTTTGTTGAGAAGTCTCTGTGTCCAAAGACCTCCGCATCCGGGTATCTATCAAGTATTTCCTTGATAAGGGTGACAAGCGCATCTCGTTGTCCCTCGGTGCGTGTGTCTTTAGGATTTCCTTCAGAGTCAGAACCACCAACATAGCAGATGCCAATGCTGTCGCTGTTATGGCCCCTACAGTGAGCGCCATTAATATCTTCACTGCGGCCTTCATTAGTCGAGCCGTCAAGTTCAATAACCCAATGATAACCGATATCACTCCAGCCACGCTCCTCTGTGTGCCAGCGTTTAATCTCCTCGGTTGCTACGTCCCTTCCTTCGGGTGTCGCAGCGCAGTGTACAATTACTTTTGTAATCTCCCGCATCTTATTCACCATACTTCATTAATAAATTGCCCATAGGTATCCAAGTCGTTTCGTATATTTTACCATCTTTTATCTGGATGTCGTAGACCCCATATGACCAACCAGTTAAACTATGTTTAGCATACTCTTCTATGTGTCCTTCCGGTAGGCTTGTTCCCAAATTGATTATGGTAACGTTCTGATTGCCCATCTTCGGGAATGTCTTGTCTAATCTCTTGTGTGTATGCCCATAAACCACATCATGCATTGCGTCTCTAGCTATTGAGTTCTCTGATTGCATACCGCCATAGGCCTTTCCCATGGTGTTTATTGGTGCATGTGTGAACCCAACATCTCCTATAAAGTAAAACTCTCCATATGGTGAGTATGTCCAGTTATAATCATCCATTGTGGCAAACAATATTTGATCAAGCATATCAGCTATTTCTGGGTTTTTATTCGTAAAAGACCAAATCCTATCTTCGTGATTGCCTAGAGTAACATGCTTCGGTATATCATATCCATCAAGCCCTTTGTCAAAGGCCCTAATAGCCTGTTGAAAGCTTTTCATGTCTTCGCCAAAAGATGGCTTTTTCTTTCCCTTTAGAGTGTCATTCCCGTCAAATCTGTTAAGAGAGTCAACGCTTGCAAAGTCTCCGATCTGTATGATTTGGTCTACTTTGTTTTCCCTAGCGTATTTACCCATAGCAAAAAATCTTGATTTGTCTGGGATTGTGGGGCCATCGTGACAGTCGCCAATAGCTAAGACTCTTTTGCTTTCTTCTGGCTTAGACTTCCTTTGTTGTATTCTGTATACGGGTTTAACTACAACCTTGGCTTCTACTATATTAGCTTCGTTCTTGGACTTGTCAGTTATTATACCAAGCTCTCTGGCCTTTCTTATTCTTGAGCTAAAGGTGTTGTATTGTAACCCTGCTGCTCTTGCTGCTCTGGCTACATTCTGACCAGAGGAATAAAATAATTTTGCAGTCTCTTCGTAAACTGATCTAGGCAAAGTTGGCTGTGCCATTTTCAGTCTCCCGACCATTAACGTTAGGAGATTGTACCACTTAAATGCCTATATAGTAACCTTTTTTACTTTTTGCCAAAAAACTTGGTTGCTGCGCGTGTTCCAAAACTGGCGGCTACAATTGTTCCTAGGGTATATTGGTAGTAGGTTGGCATGGTTTCTAGAGCCATAAACCCATCTGAAACTATTTGCCTGCCCCAGTCACCACAGAATGATAATATTAAGGGTATTGAGAAAATAATTGTAAGCCACTCGTCTTTCCAACTGTGAGCAGAGGCATCAGCCATCTTCAAGTCCCAGTCGATTTCTCCTGTAGCTTTTTTCTGCATTATGGTCGCTTCGGCTTTGGCTCGCGCTACCCTAGCGCCAGTTTCTGCCTTCTTTGTTTCGACCTTACCCTCAAGCCAAGTACCCAGTAATGACCCTATAGGGCCTATCAATGCCTGTATCATTTTTTACTCATCCAAGTTGTCATTCCGATGTAGGCTCCCACAATCCCGCTTCCGCTAAGGAATATAAGGTCTGTTACCCCAGCTAACCCCTCTAGCTTTTCGGCAGAACACAAGGGAGAAGCAAGGAAAGTCGCATACACACCCATGAATATCAGGGTACACCTTGCCATACGCAACTGCGCTAAGTTTTTCCTTAGCTCTGTCTCGGTCTTCTTTATCTCTTTAACATGAGAAAGCTCTTCATCCGTGACTATGCCGTCCCCATCCTCATCGTATTCGCTATACACGCTGTTTTTCTGCAATTTTTTTTGAGCCATATTTGTACTATGGTATTATATTTACCACACCTGAGTTGTTCCATAAGGCTCCCGATTCAAGACCTGTCGATGCTGTCGGCAAGTCAGTTAAAGTTATCTTTGTACCCCTAAGCTCTCCCGGTGTTCTTTCCTGCTCAATAAATATTTCTAACGCTCTCAGTAAATCCTGCATATATGGCAAGGAATACTCCTGAGTAGGCTCAGGCAGTCTTGGTGCTGGTACATTAATTACAGCCATTAGCGCCTACCATCTGGGCGTATATCAACGCGAGGTGATCCCAGCTTCCATTTTGTGCCTAGAGCAGATGAGTCAACCTTTATAGCGAATGACCTACCCCTTACCCTTAGATTAAGAAGCTCTGTGAAGGTCTCTACAGGGGACGATGCTGTTCTTACGGTTGATCCGCTAGATGTGCTGCCATAGGCCGCGCCGGGTTCTGTGCGGGCTTGTAAAGTAAATGTTGCTTGAGGGCTAGACAGGGCCGTTGAGCCAACAAATGTTAGATCAGGCACTACCGTTGTGGCTAGAGTAAACCTATCTCCGTCACCTATATCCATTGGTGCTGACTCAATAAACGAAGCCATAGCTGACCCGTCATCGTCATACTCAAACTCATGGTTATATAAATAACCGCTCTCAGCAGCTATAGGAAAGGTTCTTATGCCCCTGTCGATCCAAGCTGACCTACTTAGGTTGCCGTAATACCAAATGTCATCTTTGTAATTGTATATAACGTACTTGTCGTTTTCTCCTGAGCCGCCGCTGGCTAAAGAGTTTGTCTCAGATGGGTAAAGCCATATCACCTCTGAAAACTCAGAGTTAATTCCTCCATACACCTTATCAGACTGAGAGAAGTTAAAATCGTTAAACACATGATCTTTTACTGTGCAATTAAGCTGCTTTGTCTGACCTGAGTAAGTGTAGAAGTTATCTATACCCATCCAGTAGACAACGTCTTCTGTTGCAACGGCAGCATTAGGCCCCATAATTGTGATGTTTGAAGCTAACTGCTGTATACCAAAAGTAAACGGTGGCCCAATAAACCTCATTGAGTGAAGAGATGTATCAGTCCACACAAGAATTTCACGCTTTGTCTCTACCGCTTGCACAAACTCAGATCCAGAGCCGAGTATAAGGTCACCAGCGGTATTTGTGCTTGTTGGATACCAATCAACTGCGTTCTCTTGACTAGAGAATCTAACAAGTAGTGGGTCCTGCACACCATTCCCTTGAGCGGCACTTGAGCTAGAGTTAATTGCATCACACCCAAACGCCAGAACATGCCTGTCCTGATCTGACACAAGTATCTGCTTAGCTATCTGTGGAGCTGATTTAGCCCCACTTTTAGTAGAAAGCTCTACAGCTCTAGCGCCAAGACCTACACCCTTGTCCCAATAGTACACGTTTGCGTCCCTTGGATTGATAATTAAGTCCTCTCCAAAGTTATCATGTGACCACAGTCTTATGTTTGTTGTCGTTGTTAGGGAAGATCCAGAACCCCAGCCAAGTCTTCCCCATGTGCTGGAACCCCAACCAGTTCCACCAACCTGTGAGTTCAGCCCAACATTAATTTGATACTTACCTACAACTGAGCCGCCACCATTGCCCGTGTCAGAGCCATTAGCTGTAGCGGAAACAACTATTTGATACTGACTTGAGCTTACAACTGCGGTTATCTTATGCTCAGCATTTAGTATGGCTGCTGTTATATTGCCACCTAGAGTAGCAGCGCCAGAAACTTCAACGAAATCATTTAACACAGCACCGTGATTTGTGTCTGAAACTGTGATTGTTGTAGAGCCGTTAGTCGCTGCAAACGTAACATCACCAGCCGCTGTGGTCGATCTCAGTGGAGTAATGTCATTAAAGCCACCACCCTCTTCTATATAGTATTTTAGATGAGTCCCTATGCCTAAAAAGTTAGACCCGTCTAAGGCTATCCAATTGTGGAGAGCGCGAGCGGCCCCCTGAAAGGTGTTGACGCTATACTTTAGCCATCCACCAATCTTCTCTGGAAAACCAAGACGAAATCTTATCTTGTCGCCATCTACCCAGCCGCCCTCATTGGAATAAGACGTAACATCTTTGTTTATTCCGGGTCTAAATTGTAATTTTTGAAGAGGCATTTAGCTTCTCTCTTATGCAGGCTGTGTTACAGAGCTAAGGCTTGTTGGATCGCCATTCATCATAGTTGAGGCTTTCAGTGTGGCGTTTGGAGATATGCAACGCCACTGATACCAGCGGTGACTTGTGCTTGGGTTGTTGGTCGAAATTGAGATTAAACTATAGTTGTAAGTATTGCTTGTGTTTGTGATGCTTGTGCAGCCGCCGTTGCTATCAAAAACAATTGAAAAGCCTCTAGCCCCGCCTTGACCGCTGCTATATCCAGCATTCAGTCCCAAAACTACTGTATTCACGGCTGTTGAACTTGTACCACCGTACAAATAAATAGAACTTGCTTGTGCATCTTCGTTCTGACTAAAGATCATATTAATATTCTGACCTAGGAACCCCGTCCCAGCCCTAAACACAGGCGAATAGATAGTAAAAGGATTATATAATAAGCTGCCTGAGTATGATTGAGGAGCGGCTGTGCTGTTAGCTGATGTGACTCCAAAGGCAGAATAGCTATGACCAGCGTTGTAAGACATCTGAACACGGATATCTCTTGTTGTTGTTGCTGTTGCGCCGTAGAAATCAGACAACGACAAGGCCCCAGATGTAGGGACATTTGTATTGCCAGAAGAGACTAAGCTACCATTCCTGTAATACTCACTAAGGGCATGAGGAGCAGACCCCCCAAACTCACCGACTAAGCTATTTATGCTTATTGTTCCAGAACCGGGAAGTGTCATAACTATATACCGCTATAAGCTGTTACATCATCTTCTACATCTAGCGCACCAGCGGATGTCATTCTTATTTTTGTATCGCCGCTGTACTTAAATAGAAGGTTGTTACTTCCATCAACTTCTATAGTCCAGTTTCCCAATGTAAGAGTTGAACCAAGACTTGACCCTGCATTTGCAAAAGTAAGGGTCCCAGAACCATCAGTTTTAAGAACTTGATTAGCTGTGCCATCTGCGCTTGGATAAGAAAGGTTGCTTATAAGAACCTTCCCAGTGCCGTTCCCGGCTAAGGTTAAGTTAGCATTTGTATTTGTAACGGTTACTGCGTTTCCATTGATGTTTACATTATCAACATCTAAATCCCCAGTCACATCAACAGCGCCTGTAACATCTAAGTCGCTATTTATGTCAACATGACCAGTTCCATTAGGGGCAATAACTATGTTTCCATTTGACGCAGACACAATGCTTTGCCCATTAACGTCAAGCGATCCGCCTAACTGAGGAGTCAGATCGTTAATTAGGTCTGTGCTAGGGGTTAGGCTTTTAAATACGCCGGAACTACCACCACCATCACCTGTGACTGACTGCGTTGAATTTGGTGCGATCTCTACGCCATTAGATGTTGAATAGGTAACACCTAGGTAAATAACTCTACATGCCCCATCTGTTTCATTCTTTATAGTGTAGTGTTTTTTCTGGTCAGTAGGGGTTACCCTAAGCTCAAATGTAGCGCCCGGACTGCCTGTTAGAATAATAACGGGTGCAATACCATTGCTAAGGGAGCCATCATTTGTTGTTAGGTTTGTACTACCAGATATACCTATAGATACCTGACCATGAACGGCACGGTCAATTATATCAAAGTTTGTATTTGTAGTTACGCCCCAAGTTCCTGACTGATCACCAGTACCCGGCTTTTCAATGCCTGAATTTTGCGTGTATGTACTAGCCATCTATACCACCTTTTTAATCCATTGCTCTATTGTACCACTAGCGTTTATTGGTGTCCATGTCCCGCCAGAGGCGTTTATCTGACTCCATGTCTCTACAGGAGTGTTAGCGTCTATCTCAACCCAAAGCAGATCACCATTTATTGTCTGTACAAAAGCAAACTCTACATTGAAGTTGTTTCTGTAAATTAATATTCCGGCAGTTTGAATAAAGTCAAACTCAACAAAGTTTTCAGAAACCCCGTTAAGTACCCTACTTCCCTCAGACCCTTGCGTAAAATCAAAGAACTGACTTGAATGAGCAGAGTAAAATGCGTTAGCGGAAAGAGACTGCACAAAGTCAAAGCTTTGCTCAGACACACCGCTTGCAAACCTTATTCCAGAGGCGTTCTGAGTAAAGTCAAATGACTGCTCAGATATACCATTCTTTACAAGAATACCATCTGTATCAGCAACGAAGCCAAATGACTTCTCCACTATACCAGTGGCAAACCTTAATGCGTTGACGCTCTGCTCAAACTCGGATGTGACACCAATAGTGCCAGTTAACGTGCCAGCGCCTATTCTGCTTATGCTAGATATAGCCTCTAGGCTAAGACTGCCACTTGCTTGAAGGTTAGCAAAATCAGAAGATATAACAAAGCTGGCATCAGCAGTTGCAGAACCAAAGGCTAGAATACCTTGATCCGCTATAGCCCTTTCGGATAATGCCAACTCACCAAACATCAGCCAGCGTCTGCAATGGTTAGTTCGCCAGCCGCTGCTTGACGTAGGATTTCTGCGTAGTGACGGTTGGTTGGGTCATTAGGAGCAAATATGGTTTTACCATCAAAATCTGCCATAACTCCAATATTGTTCCCTGCTGGGTCTACTCCATACTTTGCGTTTGTAATTTCCATCTATAACTCCGCATCCGCTGTATATCTAAACTGACCAGATACGTTTGCAGCTATGTTTGAAGGGGTAAAAACATAATATATGCCATGCACACCTACGCCCCATGCACTTGCACCTGTAGTTGAACCATCAGCCCATTCAATCTGATTTGCAGTGCCATTATTAGATTGTGCATAAGTAATTGTAGGCGTAGCCCTCATTTGAACAGGAAAATCAGCATTTACTTTTGGGTATTGTGTAGCAGCGCCCCATGTCATAGCCCATCCACCATAGATATTGTACTTTTCTGCTGGATAATAATACCTCTGACACTTGGCTAACGTAGTTCCAAAGTCCTCATGCTCAAAAGGTGTAGCTGGGCCATCACCCACCTCAAGCTGAACGCCTGTGATGTACCATTCATTATCTGTGCTATCGCCAAGATTTACTTGACTGCTGTGTACTCTGTTAGCCGCAACATTGGCACCCCAAGTTCCATTATAAAAAGTACCGCTTTTAAGGTCTGCACCCGCAACAAGAACAAAGTTCATACGCAAGGACAAGTTATTATCATTAGTAAATGCCCCAGTGGTATCTGGGTTGAACCGAAGGGATTTACGTTCCCATGTATTTGAGTTGTTAATGGTATACGCCAAAGCGTTACGTCTATCATTATCTACATCTTGCAGTCCTACTGTGTATACGCCTGTCTTGTTGGACTTTACATAGAAAGAAAGAGTTATGCTTTTAGCATCTGATGTGCCTTTACCAATGGACTGTAAATCTTGCCCTTCAAATCCGTACCTAAGATGCCAAATCTCTGTACCACCCAGAGAGGTGTCGGCAGTTGTTATATCAATCTTTGCGCTATTAGCAAACCCAGACGGAGCATCTGTACTTTGTGAAAATGTAGACACAACAGAGCCGCTTAGAGAGTTTTGAAATCTATCCACTACAGTGTAACCTTCGCCAGTGCCGTTTGGCCCTACGGTTGCACTCGTACCCCTCTGTGCCACTTGCATCTCACCGTTGATAATGAGATTCCTGTTCGACAAGCCGCTTGCTGCCGGGGAACCTAGATCAGCTATTTCTCTTGCACGGCTCATATCTTACTCCGGTTTAGTAGGCCAAGTTACATGATCAAGGCTAGTAGCCACTTCAGTAACATCACGCAGTGACTGACGGTACTCTTTACGCTTATCGCTCATTGTAAGGTCACTAGATGCCCACCAGTCTGTCTCTGCAATTAAACGGTCACGCTCTGCCCGTAACAGCTTCATAGGCTCTGCCGCCTTTAGCTCATCAGACTTTGCTTTGACCGCTGACCAAGTTGTACCCCAGTCAGATGGCTTGCTGCTTTCGATAGCCGAGCCATTGGAATCAGCGCCCGTGACTTTACGGAACATCTCGCCAAATTCAGCCTCTGTTGTCGGCTCACCACGAAGCACCCATTCGTTGATGCCTAGTTCTGTGAGTGCTTGTGATATGCTCATTTTATTCTCCTATCCTGCTATTTCCATTGCGGTAATAATTGTGGGGTAACGACCATGTTCTGCCGAATCTCCATCAGTATCATTTCTACCAAAATAAAAAGTACCAGCGTCAATCTTGCCTTGAATTTTATAAGTGACAGCAGAGGTTGTTGACGGAGAATCTAAGAAATGAAAATTGGCAGTCACTGTTGATAAAGAACCTGCACCGTAGCTATCTATTACAAAAGATGCTGGTGTTCGGCTTCCAGCAGAAGCACCTACTCCAATTGAAGTGCTATTTCTTACTAGTTTTAATTTTGCAGAATACGAATCAGAACTTTGAAAACCAGTCATGCAAACGTATAACAAAACTTTAGAAGAAGACGATGATGGAGTAATGGTTACAGATACTCCTGTTAAATCTGCAAAAGATGTTCCAGTAAAAGATCCGGTATCGGTTTTTGCAGTTGATTGAACTTGAAGCACAGAACCAGTAGCATTAACTATTGGTTTACCAGCCGCAGTTTGGATGGAGTCTACTTTCAAGATGCTTGTCATTGTGCAATCTCCATAACTGTGATTGATGATGCTGTGCGCCCACCGTAATCCGCATTGCTATCTGTTGCCGACCTATTCACATAGAAAGTGCCGTTGTAACTTGCTCCTAAAACTCCCTGAAGTTTGTAAACCGTTGCGTTTGTAGTAGAAGGAGAGTCTAAAAATGTGCCTTGTAAATTTCCTACTTCTAAAGCGTAAGGAGAACTGGCAGTCCTAAGGACTGCGCTATCTTGCAATCTACTTCCACCTGAACCATCTCCAACATATATTGGTGTACTGCCTCGGACTAATCTAACGTGAATTGTTGCTGTCGTACTTTGACCCACATTTGCCGTAAAAAAGACAAGTATTTTGCTAGACGTTGAAGTTGGCGTAATTGTGACCGACAAATTAGGAAGATCAACAAAAGTGTTCGTAGTAGATGAAGAAAAACTTGCGGTGTCAGTTTTAGTTGTGCTTAAAACTTGAACCACATGCCCCGGAATTTGCACACCATGACCGCTGGTCTTCTCAGCAATGTCATCCACAAAGAGCTTACTCATTGTGCAATCTCCATGACTGTCATTTGACCACCTGACGCGCCATCGCCAACAACTACTGAATGACCCCCGTAAGAACTGACGTACAGCGTGTATGTAATTTGTGATGTGGTGCTAGGCGTATCGTAGTAATGACCTGACCAATGCCCAAAAAGACCGATGCTGCCTCCCGGTGTTAAGCCATACACATTTTGCCAAGTCTGTCTAATTTTCGTAGTGTCTCTGTACAAATAGCAACTTGCACCAGCGGCATCCACAGTAGAGTTCTTTCTTAGGTTTGTCTCGCACATAACCAAAACCTTACTATTAGAAAACTTTGGCGTTATGGATACCGCAATGGGGGTAGCAACCTCACTGGTTGAAGTTGTATTAAACTCTGAACCTGTGTAGTCAAAATGTTGAACCTGAACCAAATGACCCGGAATCTGCACACCATTTCCACTGGTAGCTTCAGCAATCTTATCTACATTTATTATCGAAGCCATCTATGCCTCACAGTATTGTTAGGTTGCCGTTAACCGTAATCGTGGTTGACGAACCTATTGTTAGAGGGCCAATCGCCAAGGCATTCTTGGTTGACCCTATT
>Ga0209634_1003687_pt1 | contig 10246 bp, 15 predicted proteins | sample LinPmetageLP40_FD_184043 | JGI IMG/M metagenome (GOLD analysis project Ga0209634, IMG submission 184043) | Marine viral communities from the Pacific Ocean - LP-40 (SPAdes) (version 2) | ecosystem: Environmental > Aquatic > Marine > Oceanic | place: Pacific Ocean | collected 2010-08-26 | reverse complement strand
CTATCAGGATAAGCTACTTTTATATCATATCCTAATTCTCTACCAATGTAAGCTAATGCCCATCCACTATAACTAACTCTGATAGAAAGATGTAATATTGGCCGCGACTTATCCATGTAACCACTTTCTAATATTTGTCGTATACCTTCCATTTTAGCCCATGGCGGTAAATTTAAATCACCATTCAGTAAATCATCACGTTTTACCCAAACATCTTGTTCACCACATTTGTATTTTTCTAAAGGGGTATTGAAATTAAAACCAAGCATTTTTTTTCCTTTTCAATGTAGGGTTAATAACATTATCTTCTAAACAACTATCTACTATTTCTTTTAATTTTTTATGATCGTTTGTGTGACCTAAGAAATCCCAAGACATATGTTTATAATAAAAAACTTTATTAGTTGATAACATCTCATCTCTAATCTCTGTACCCAATGTATCTATATGAGCTTCTTTAATATTACCATCGTTAATAAGTTTAAGTAAATCTTTATTGTTATGACACTTAGCTCTACTTATTGAAATAAATTTAGTAAAATAACTATTCTTAAATAATTCATAGTTAAACATATTTTCAGTGCTACTTGTAAATGGAACAGTTGTAACAACATTAACTAATCTATTGGATGATAAATATGATTTTATAGTTTCATCTGATGTCTTGCTATCTATAATTCTATAATCATCTAGTAGTTCTTGTAATCTAGTGCTGATACTACCATTGCCAAATATAACAGTTGTTCCCATAGGTTCTAATTTATCTTTAATCCAATGTGCACAACCTTCAATGTTTGGATTGGTAGTTACTACACCAACATTGTATTGACTGCATAGTTTTAAATTTATACTATCAGTTCCATGTCCACGATAAATCACCCACTCTAAATTAGGAAATCTTTCTAAAGTGGTTTTACCAACTTTACTAAACTTAGTAGATATAACTTTGATATCTTCAAATGGTAAGTTTGGTTTTTCCATAGCTCCGAGAATGTAGGCGTTGGGGATAAATTTCTCAACGCCTTGTAAATCAGATTTATCTTTTATTAAAATATTACTGTAAGAGTTCATACTCACCTTTAAATTTGTTGAATGATTCTATAGCCCATTCTAAATTATTAGGATTATTTGTACCCTTACCACCTTTTAAAGATAATATGTGATCAATATTGGTAAGACTTAACATTAACCGTTCAAATGACCATCTTTCGTACAATATACTTTGTTTGCTTTCATCAAACCATTTTGGGCCTGATGGAAAATTTACTAATCCATTCACTCTAACTTTTTGGTCATTATCAAAAAATAATTTTATAGAGTCTTTCCAATCTATTTTTTTTCGTTTCTCAACTGGCACAAGTATTTGTTCTGCAATCATGTTTTGAAAAAAAGAGTCAACAATGTGATTACCTAAAACTTGAAATTGTTCTTCTTCAATCTTTATTGTTCCCTTATCATCTTCTGTCAAAGAACCACCAAATTTTAAACCTCTGACTAATTGAGAAAAACTTAAAGGATCACCATCCTCTTTATAACAAAGTGGTGTGTTATCAGAAATTTGAATAGCGGCCCAATCCGTCCATTCAGTATAAAATGTTTTTTTATCGTTAGGATTAACTAATTTTAAATTTAAGTCGTTCATTTTAGAAATCATTTGATAAAAAACTTTTACCATTTGAGGTCTTATAAATTTTCTTTTATAACTTTTATTTTTCCATTCGTGAACTTGGTTAATCATTCCCTCGACATACCCCCAATTAGTTGACCAAATAGTAGGAACTTTTTCGTTTTGAGCCCATTTGTTCTCTCGTTTCTTAGGTGTACCTTTCCACTCTTTTTCCATTTCATAGTAAATTGTATCGAATAGCAATTCTTTTTGTTTATACTGTATCCTGTACTTTTTTTTGTCGTATATTTTATGTAACACCTTATCAGTATCCAATTCATGTTCATATTCGTAAATTGTATCATTAATATCACAATCATATGAAACATACAACATAATCTTAGTGTCCGGATAAGTTGATTTTTCGGCTCTATAAAATTCACCTTTCCACTCGTTGGTAAACTGTTTATCAAATAGTTTAAACTCAATGGTATATCTTGGTGTTCCCCCATTCTTTAATTTAAACGCGTCGTATTTTGATTCACCGTTTTTGAGTCCTTTATACGCCTTCCATAGAGCAGTCATAGTTCTATTTTTTCCAATAAATACATAAAAATTATAACCATCATCAATATACTTTTGAAAATACTCTATATCTTTTTTGTGTTTAACAATATCCAAATCTTTATTATTTTCCACCAAATCAATTATGTTTATTGGGTTGTTATCTTTGTACTCTAATATACCTTGTATATAATCATCAGCCATACTTTTCGTGGTATTCCATACTAAATTTCTATCGTGTTTATCATCCCAACCCATAGGAAATATTTTTTTATCTTTCTTTTTTAACTTTTCGTTATCAAAATTTATATCATCCATATCTCGAAAAAACTTATCACCAAATTCTTCTAATGATAACGATTGTACTACTGGTTTATATCTATTACTATCCATAACTTATTTCTCTTTTTTCATACCTTAATATACAACAAATTTTTGACAAAGTCAAGCTTTATTTTTTTGTATTTTCAATTTCTTTTATTCTAGTTTTAATATGTCCAAAATTACGATATAAATAGGTATCTTTTAATTTCCTATTTACAAATAACTTTTCAAATAAATTATCTAAGTTGTCTTGTTCTTTCTTTAAATAATCGGTGTGACATCCGACCTGAAATGTTTTCTTAGGCCTCCACAATAACTCATCTGATATATCACCTTCAAATGCTTTTCTCAAAACATATTTCATGATACTACCCTTGCCTTCTTTTTCATCACGATACTTTGTAGGAATGTGTAAACCAAAATCAATTAATTCTTTATTTAAAAATGGTGTTCTCAATTCAACTTTACCACCATACATCATAGCCTTATTTGTACGAACTAAGTTACTCTTATGTAGATTATTTAATAAGTTTACTCTTTTCTGATGCCACCAAATAGGTTCATGCCAACAAAATCTTTTCACATCACCATAGGAAGCAAATATCTCATCTGCACCCTCACCACCAAATACAACTTTATATCCTTTATCCCTAACTTCCCAAGATAAGAATAGTTGTGCAACTGCTGGAGATATTTGAGTCCACTTATGAGTTTCACTTGCCCATATAGATTCTTCTAATACTCTTTCAATATCTTCCCTATCTACGTTAACCTCATGTAGTTTAATACCAAATTCTTTTGCTGCTACTCTAGCATAATATAAGTCATCTTTTAGTTTAGATTTTCTTGTTGGGTTTACATTTACAACAAACGCTTCCATATTAGGATATTGTTTTGATAGTAAGTAAGTAATTATAGTAGAGTCAATACCACCACTTAATATTGTACAAATAGGTACATCACTTATGGTTTCTTCATCTACAGCCTTTTCTAATCTATCTCTAAATCCTTTTGTATAATACTCCAATCCTTTATCTTCTAAATCATATTTTTCAAACTCTTCTTTGGTTCGTGGATAATAAGTCATTTTCTTTTCATCAAATTTTGGTTTAAAATCAAACCACCGAGTAGAAGTCATTGAATGATTATCTGCAATAAATTTATCTGGGCTAAATTTTAATACTGTACCTGGTAAAACAGCATGTATAACTTCTCTATCTTTAAACTCTGATGATTTAAATCTTTTACTTTTTACATCTATCTTATAGTATGATTTATTTATACCTATAGTTAGTCCTTTAACTTCACTTGAATATGCAAACTTACCATCTTGATAACAATAGTATAATGGTAACCTACCAATAAAATCTCTACCTAGATATGTAGTGTCATTTTTAAAATCATAAAAAGAAAAACAAAACATACCTTCTATTTTGTTTAAAGATTCTGCTAAGTTATCTATGTTTTCAACTAAGAAATATAGTAGTAGTTCTGAATCAGATTTTTCTGTTTTAAAATTATATTTCTTTCTTAGTTTTTTATTGAATTTTTTAAATGTAGACTTCCACAATTCACCATTGAATGCTAAATAGTAATTACCACAATCAGATACCATAGGTTGATTAGCCTTTTCTGATAAATCTTGAATTGATAATCTATTATGTGACAGATGATTTCCACTATCAAATTTTAATATTACATTTCCATCTGTACCACGATGCATCATTGAATGTAATCCCTTTACAACTCTCTTGGTGCTACTGAAACTATTACCACCTATTATACCACACATACCTACCCCTTATGAAAAACAAAAATTGGTTCATACTTATAATACTCACCACCTAACTTTACAGAATTTTTTATACCACTACTACTAGGGTCTAATCCTATCATACGAGTCATCAACATTTTTAGCTTACCTTTGTATTGACCACCAAGTGATTCTACGATATCAATACTATCTTGTTCTAAATGATGATACTTATCTTTTCCTATCTTAATGTCGGCAATATTCCAAAGTAAATACCTATCGTTTCTTAGACTTTCATAGGCATTTGTTAGTGTTGGTTTAAGAAAGTTATCTTTCCAATCTTCATACTGAGGATATGCCTTAAATGATTGTCCTTCATCTTCACTATATTGTTCTCTATCAAAGTAAGGTGGTGATGTAAATACCATATCTAACTTACCCTTGTATTGTTGGAAATCAAGATGGTCACCAATATGTTCTGAACCCTCTTGAAATATATGATGAGTATTTCGTTCTTCTTCCCAAAATGAATTTGTTTCTAAAACTTGATTGTTAAAAAAGTCAGCTACATATTCATATCGAGTAATACCCAACTCATCTATATGGTTATCTGTATTCGGGTCTGTACCTATGTAGTGAATTCTTTTTAAAGATGACATAGCACCCAATATCCTACCACCCCAACCACTAGATGGATCATAAATATTCAATGGTTCATCTTGTTTAATATGGTCTGTATATCTTTCATATAAATATCTTGCAGTCAATGGTGGAAAGTTTACAGCTGGTTGTCCAAGTCCTAACCTAAACCCTTGTATAGCAGATGGAAATATCTTTTGACCTAATTTAAATGTTCTAACTAAGTAAATATATTTATCATCATTATAATCAGTTATGTTTGTTTTATATTTAGACTCTAACTTCTTTACTTCTTCAGATTTCATAGAATAATATTTTGAATAATCATCAGTTCTTCTTTGTTGAACAACAAACCAATTCGTAGGTAGTTCAGAGTTAGCTGGTATACATTTGGAATAGTTATACATACCATCTCTTTTGATAACTCGTAACATAACTTTTTGAAACTTCTCTCGATACTCATCAGTAAACCAATCGTATATAGAACCATTGTTAACTCTTGTCTTTAACATTGTTGGAAAGAACTGATTTACAGATGAAGCCTGTTTATTATAATTTTTAATAATGTTTTGATTACCATCGTCATCAGATGTTAAGAAGGCTTTCTCACCTTGATGTAGTGGATACTCTCTTAACTTTTGAAAGTTTTTTATAATGTCTTTAGTATTTAATCCAATGGTTGGTGGAATGCCTTTTACATCCCACTCATTTAAGATAAATGTTCTAAGCTCATCTATCCACTTTATAGTGTCATCATACGACATCCAAAGAACTTCTTCAAAAATTATATTTAATTTAGATTCGAGAATATTACTTCTCTCATAATAAAACTGTTTAATATTGTAACCCTTTATATTTTTATTTATGAATTTTGAACAGTCATATCTGTTTTTAAAATTTGTGCACCACTAAATTTATATGGTCTAACACCTGGTGATTCTAATATATCAACCCAATTAACATAACGTGGATTCATAGTATCTCTCACTTGGTATACCCCATCTTTTTTATTAGTACCCTTTAGTAAAATGAAATCTCCATAATCTAGTGTACCACCCCAACGCTTCAAAAGATTTCTACTCACCGCTATATATTTGTAATTAGACGCTTGTTCCGTCTTGATACGCGTTCCATCTGCGAGAATGTTCGGTGTAGAATCAGTTTGCCAACGTAATGGTTGATACATAGTTACTGTTACATCTAATCCTTCTTCCTCATACTCACTCAATTTATGTTTTAGTTTTTTATTTTCACCAACTAAATATTTAAATTGAGTAGCTTGATTATTTAGTAATTTTGTTGATACGAATCCATTGGAAACCGTAATCAACGCAATGGATAAAGCTAACATATATTTATTCATTTCATTTTCCATTATTAATAAGTATTAAAGTTTTATTCATTAATCAATTTTATTTTTTTCATTTAACAACCTTAGTTTTTCCATATCTGTTTTAGTTTTCTTTTTATGACATGGACGGCATAAGGTTTGTAAATTTTTCTCATTCCAATAAGACCAATCCACTTCATCAGCCGTCTTAAACTTTTGTTCATATAATGGTCTGATATGATCTATCTGAAATCTTGGATCGTATTCACCACATTCACAGCATTCGGCATAGTCTCTTTTTCTAATATACTTTCTGATGTGTTTTGAGTTATAATACATTAGATACTTATCAGAACAATCAGGATGCCAACTGGCCCTCATATTACGCCTACCATACTCATCGTTAATAATACTATCACACCATCTACAAACACCTTTTTCTTTTACATCGTAATATGAATCAGGTTTTGGTGGATATCTAAAATCATTCTCAAAAGTTTGTTCATCAAACTTTCTTGTTTTAATTCCAAATGTTCTTTTTATTCTTGGCATATAACCTTTGTTTAATGATTGGGTGAGTGAAAGTCAATTGCTCTACCTCTGATTTTACTTCAACATCATAAGATGTACTTTCATGTATAAGAGTTATAGTTATCACTCACTCAATCTATTTGTGGAGCTGGCGGGAGTCGAACCCGCGTCTTGTCTGTTTTTTCAATTAAGTCATTTACAGCTTAGTTTAGTTTCTATAAGTAGTAACTGACAAACAACTTTCAACTTTACTCAGAGTTGACAACTGGTAGTTTATTTAATCTCTAACTTCAATCCTAACTAAAGAGAGTTTGTCTAACTTATTTTATGATCGAGTGTTAGACGACTCAATAACTTATGCGTAAGCGTAAGTTGGTTGGTCAATTGGAAGAACATTAGCAGTAGTATATGTTCTATCATACTCAGCCGCGTTCCAATCAATTACCAACCCTTCAAGCGAATTATCGCCATTTTGGTTTGATGAGTCTTTTGTTACGAGACATACTCAATCTCTGCTGCACTCTAATATCAAATAACATCAATCGATACCTTTACAGCCCCAAATCTCTACCAATCTTCTGTATTATACTCGTCAAATGGATTTTCTAATAATGATCTGAGTTCATCTACGACTTCTTGAACTACTTCCCAATCGTTATCATCAATAGCTTCATCTAACTTATGCACCATTTCTTCTACTTTACTATCTTTCATTTTAAAATTCTCCTTGTTTAGTAAATATAACTTATTTAATTTTTTTAATTATTATCAACCGATTCATCTTCAATGTTACGAAGTAACATACCTTGATGTACAACGCCATCTTTATCTTCTGTTTTAGTTCTTTCTATTTCTACCAAAGTACCATCTTCCCATCCAACTTCATCTACTATTGTTTTAGGTAGTGTTATATATAATTCTTCAATGGTTCTATGAGAGCCATCAGAACTAAAAAGTTTTTGTATTTCAATTTTCATATCATTGTCCTTTTTATATCTTCAATATTATCGGTTACTTCTTGTAATGTAAATGGGCAAATACCACACTCAGGTTGATCTTCCCAGCAATGCCAATGTGTTTGTGGTAAATCATGACAATCGTCATCAAAATCAGCACATATGTGATCAGGTATTACTTTATCATCTATTGGTGAATATGTTTTGTTTTTTACCCACCCATATGATGTTACAAAACCTTTCATTACTTTTAAATCATTTGTATCTATTTTATTTATTTCAATACCCATCCCTCTTTAAATAGTTTTTCTGCTTTTTTATACTTCAACACTTTAACAGCATCACCTCTTTTAATTGTAACAAGATTATTTCTACCTATTTTCTTTTCAGCTCTGATAGTAGTATCAACCACCCTATCTAATATTCTCATACCATTTAGATGGTCAATCTCGTGTTGAACACATACTGCTTCTAAGGTTCTTAATGCTTTATCATCTGAAGATTCATTGGTATCAATACCACTAAATATTAAACTAGATTCTTCTTGAGCCGTTGTTACTTCTATGGTTTCATATCTTTTTGTATGACACCCTTTTTTTGGAAAAGATAGACAACCCTCATAGTAAGGTATTTCATTTGTTTTAGCTATGATCTTAGGATTAATTAAGATGATCGGCTCTCTAACATTAAGAACAGCCACTTGGGCATCAATTCCCACTTGATTAGCCGCCAACCCAATCCCGTCTTTTCTTTCGTTAAGTATCTGAAATAATTCTGTTGCGATCTTAAGCCCTTCTTCAACTGAAACCTCTCTTAGTCTTTTTTGTATTAATGGATTATCGTCTTTAAAACAATTAATTAACTCACGCATTATTTAAACCAACCTCTTTTACTTTTAGAATCTTTTAACTCGTATACATATTGTTTTAATTGTTTACACTTAGTACACCAATCTATTTTACATGATTTAGTATCTGAATAAAACGTAAGGTGTTCTTCCACATGATACCTAACTAATTCTACATCTTTAGTTTTATATTGAAATAAACCACCAAGACCAGAATCATTTTCATTAAAACCACACTCAGTACATTCGCCATCTTTATGAGTTTTGGTTTTACTTTTTAGTATGAAAGAACCATCTTTTCGTTTTTTTAGATTATCTTTAAATCCCATTATGATTCAACAACTTCTGTAAGTGTTGATAAAGAACCTAAGTGACTCATTACTTTTAGATACGCCTCGGCGTCTTTTTTATCTTTGGCAAGAAAGGTATAACCCTTATCACTTGTCCACTTCTTATAGTTATCAAACTGACTAACTTTTGTTTTTGTGTTCTTAGACATTTAATCTCCGAATTTATGGTTAATGAAATCTTTTTGTTTTTGAACCGCTTTCTTTAGAGCAGCTTTTTTATCTGCCTCTCTTGCAATAAGTATTTCTTGTTTAGTTCTACGTTTAGTTTTTTTCTTAACTACTACTTTAGTAGGTGACAAAGTTCCTTTCAACTTAGGTTGTTCTTTACCTCTATGAAACACAGTACCATCTTTATCTACGAACTCTGTCATAAAGTGCCATCCAGCAGGACGACCTGTAGGTTGTTTCTGTTTAACCTCTTTAGGTATTCCTACCATGCCCATTACAGCTCTACTGCTTATTACAGATACTATTTCTGTACTTACATTAGCAACAGGTTCACCTGTGATTTTACAATCCATGTATGCTACTCCATTTACGAAGTAACCACCATTTTTTTCAAATGTATTTTTAGCCATTTGTTGTTTCCTTTTTTATTTTAATAAATTTTCTTTAAATGATTTATGTAATTCTGTTATATGTCTACACCTTTTTCTATAAGTATAACCTTTACAATTACAACTATAATTTTTATGGAATGGATGCCATTCTACTTCATAGTGAGTGTTATTAGAACCATTTACTCTCCATATATTATCTTGCAAGATTTCTCCATCAAATGTTTTAATTAATAAATCAACTAAATTCAAATTAATTCACCGATAGTTTGCTCAAGGTCACCATACATTAATAAAGTTGAAGTAAGAATGTTATCTATATCTGTCCAATCACCATCGTGATTTTCCCATATAACATTACCTGTATCATGATCGTAGACTTCTTCAATAGCAACTTCACCTTCCATAACACCCCACACAACAGCAATATCTGTAATCTGATTTCTTAGTCCAAGTGGTACAAGTTTTAATTTAACTAGTAAATCTCCGAATTCTATATCTTTCAAACGCTCCCTACCATTAATATTTTTTTCAATTGTAAGTATGTGATTGTCATTATAGATTGTTTCGTTTAAGTTCATTATTTTTTTCCTTTTTATCATATGTAAATATACTACAAATATTTGACAATGTCAAGCTTTATTTTAAATTAAATGAATTGGCCCATTCAGGTGTCCAATCTTCAGTAGTACCTAATATTTTTATATCAATCATTTTTTGAGCAGACAACACTTCATTTAAATGTGATTCGTTATCTGCCCAAATAGAAAAACTAACTACCATGTTTAT
>Ga0209634_1003686_pt1 | contig 10250 bp, 9 predicted proteins | sample LinPmetageLP40_FD_184043 | JGI IMG/M metagenome (GOLD analysis project Ga0209634, IMG submission 184043) | Marine viral communities from the Pacific Ocean - LP-40 (SPAdes) (version 2) | ecosystem: Environmental > Aquatic > Marine > Oceanic | place: Pacific Ocean | collected 2010-08-26 | reverse complement strand
ACAGAGATATATGTTAAAACTATATCTAAAGGATATTTGTTAGAAGGTGAAAAACCAAAAGATGCCTATTGGAGAGTTGCAACTAAAGTAGCACAAAGATTGGGTAAACCACAATTGGCAACCAAATTTTTTGATTACATTTGGAGAGGTTGGTTAAATCTTGCAACACCAGTTCTTTCAAATACTGGTACTGATAGAGGATTACCTATATCTTGTTTCGGTATTGATGTTGCAGATTCAATATATGATATTGGAAATAAAAACTTAGAATTAATGTTACTTGCAAAACATGGTGGAGGTGTTGGTATTGGTGTAAATCAAATTAGACCAGCAGGAGCTACTATTACAGGTAATGGAACATCTGATGGTGTTGTACCATTTTGTAAAATATATGATTCTACAATCCTCGCAACTAACCAAGGTTCAGTACGAAGAGGTGCTGCTTCAGTTAACCTTAACATTGACCACGAAGATTTCGAAGAGTGGTTAGAAATCAGAGAACCTAAAGGAGATGTAAATAGACAATCACTTAATCTACACCAATGTGCAGTTGTAGGTGATAAGTTTATGAGAAAACTTGAACAAGGTGAACCTGATGCAAGAAGAAAGTGGGGAAAATTACTACAAAAAAGAAAAGCAACTGGTGAACCATACATCATGTACAAAGGGAATATCAATAAAGCTAATCCTGAAATGTACAAAAAAAATGGATTAAAAGTTCATATGACAAACATATGTTCTGAGATTACTTTACACACCGATGAGAACCATTCATTTGTTTGTTGTTTATCATCAGTAAATCTTGCTAAATACAATGAGTGGAGAGATACTGATTTGGTTTATACTGCAACTATGTTCTTAGATGGGGTACTTTCTGAATTTATCCAAAAGGCTAAAAACATGAGAGGATTTGAAAATTCTGTTGCATCTGCTGAAAAAGGTAGAGCATTAGGATTAGGAGTTTTAGGATGGCACACTTATCTACAACAAAATGGTATTCCATTTGAAGGTATGGAAGCTCAATTTGAAACTCGTAAGATTTTTTCTCAGTTAAAGATAGAATCAGAAAGAGCATCAAGAGATTTAGCATCAGAATATGGTGAACCTCTATGGTGTAGAGAAAGTGGATTTAGAAATACTCACTTAAGAGCAGTTGCTCCAACAGTTAGTAACTCTAAATTAGCTGGAAACGTATCTGCTGGTATTGAACCATGGGCGGCGAATGTATTTACTGAACAAACTGCAAAAGGAACGTTCATTAGAAAAAATACTGAGTTAGTAAAAGTTCTAAGAAAAGCAGGTATCAATAATAAAGAAACTTGGGATAAGATAATGGAAGATGGTGGTTCAGTACAAGATATCAAAGAACTAAATAAGTGGTGTTACTTAGAAGGTAAAATGGTACTTTGTAATGAAATCGAAAATGGAGATAGAGAAAAAATTTATCCTGTAAAAGATGTTTTTAGAACATTCAAAGAAATTAATCAAATGGATTTGGTTAAACAAGCTGGTGTAAGACAACAATATATTGACCAAGGAGTTTCATTAAATTTAGCATTCCCTTCCATTGCATCACCGAAATGGATTAACCAAGTAACATTAGAAGCTTGGAAACAAGGAATTAAAACGTTGTATTATATGAGAACTGAATCTGTTCTTAGAGGTGATATAGCAACAAGAGCAGTTGATCCTGATTGTGTTGCGTGCGATGGATAATAATTAATTAAAAAGGAGAAAATTAAAATGGTAGAAGTAAAGAAATTTTATGCAGAATGGTGTGGACCTTGTAAGGTTCTAACACCTCTAATGGAAAATGTAAAAACAAAGTTTACAAATGTTAACTTTGAAAATGTAGATATTGATTCACAATTTGAAGTGGCTCAAAAATACTTTGTTCGTTCAGTACCAACTGTAATCATTGAAAAAAATGGTAAAGAAGTAGAACGATTTGTAGGAGTACAATCAGAAATGACATACACAAATGCTTTAAATGAAAATTTATCCTAAATAATTTGGATATATAGATTTTTTTTTGTATATTTGTATAACAAATAAATACTAATTATATGGCAGGAATTAAATTCGTTCATCGCGATGAAAAAGAGGTTAAATTAAAAAGCACACCTAAAGTTGACTTTAACAAGAGTAAAAAATTAAGTAGTATGAATGGTGGTGATTCACTATACTATATAGACGTCGAAGAAGCATTTAAATTAAAATTAGATTCTTTTTGTGATTTCACTCAAAAACATCCTCAAAATGAGAATTATACTCTTATCACTATTCCAATAAAAAGAGAGGAAAAATAAAATATACAATTTATGTCAAAAACCGCATGGTTTTTTAGTAATAGGTTACGAGGTGAATCTCATCCAAGGTCAAAACTAACAACAGAACAAGTAATCCAAATAAGAGAACTTTACTCAAAAGGATTTTCTACAAATGTTATAGCTCGTAACTTTAAAGTATCCACATGGAATGTGGAAGAAATAGTTAAACGTAAAACTTGGACTCACATATGACAATTATAGAAGCAAAATCACCCGGCGATGCATGGGTAAAGGTATCACAATATTTACTTGCAAGTGGAAGTAAAGTAGGAAATTTAACAGAAGAACTTAATGTAGTTACTGAAATTACAGAATTTGAATCAGATGATTGGTTTGATGGTCACTTTAGAGAAATAATGGGAGATGATAGAATTGATTTTGCCAAAACAGTAACATTTCTTAAACCAGAACCAAAGAAATCAGATAATGCATTCTTTGATGCAGAAGAAGGGTTAGATTATAAATTTATTAAAGACCATTACCATCAATCCTATTGGGGTAGATTAGTATCTTGGAGAGGTGAATTTAATCAAATTGAAAATGTAATAAAAATTTTAAGTAGAGGACAAGCAGTAAAACGATGTGAACTTATTATATTTGACCCTACAAAAGATGCAAGAAACCCATATTCACAACCTTGTATGGTTATGATTGATTTAAAACCAAGAAATGGTAAATTATACTTAACATCAGTACTTCGTTCAAATAGAGTATCTAAATCAGGTTATGCAGATTATACTGCATTAACAGAGATGGGACATTTCCTTGCTGAACAAAGTGGCTTAGAATTAGGAAAGGTAACTACACTTGCATGTTCATGTCATATTGGTGAAATGGACAGAGAAAAAAAGAAAACGATAAAATTATTAGAAGTATTGGGTAAATGAAAGTACACGAATCATTTAAATTCGATTCCAATCCAAAATGGGCATGGGAATTTAAACAACTTTTATTAAATAGATTATCAGAAATACCAGATGATTATTCATTATCATTTTCAGGTGGTATAGATTCATCTATGTTATTGTATAGTTTAATGGAAATGGGCAAGAAACCATCTCAATTACTTACATTTCAAGTAGAGGATTATGATACGAATGATTTAATCTATTCTCGTAAGATTGCAAAGGGATATGGTATTCCATTAGAAATTGTTAACATTCCCAAGATAAGTAAGAAAGCTGCATCTAAAATAATAAAAGATGGTATTAATAGAATTGGATTATCTAGAAAGATAGATATACAATGTTGTTATGCATATTGGTATATGTTACAACATATTTCAACAAAACATTTAGTTGCTGGATTATATGAAGATGTTATATATGAAACAAATGCAAAACTAAGTATTAAGTATAGAGATATGTTAAGGGGTAATGTTACACGAGAAGAATTTGATGAGCATTACAATTACCATCGTAGAATGTGTTATGAAGATAAAAATTTTAATGGAAATGTACACAATCATGTATCGATTAGAAAATATATTAACTCATATGGAGTTACATTAGATACACCATTGCAAACTGAAAATATCTACAAACATTTTCAGAATATAAACTATGAACAAACTAATTTCAAATTAGAAGATGGTAAGATGAAAGAAAAGAAGAAATGGTTTGTAACCGATTTATTATTTAAACAAGAGTTTGAGAGATTTGGTAATGCAAAAAACAAATCTAATTTTCATACTAAAAAAGAAAAGGGAGATATAAACACACTTCATTGTGAAATATTTGAAACAGAAAAGAAACATATTATAACTCATTATAATAAAATAAAAAAAGAAATACTACATACATGGTTCTAACTCCGATAGAAGAATATCAACTTAAAGGTAAAACTGTTTATGTCAAACGAGATGATTTGGTTGGTGATGGTGTAAACTATCCACGATGGGCAAAGATTGAAGGAATACGAAAAATTATAGAATCTGGTTATATTGATAAATCAAAACCACTTACACACCTTTCAGTATATGGAAGTTGGACAGGTTGGACATTATCTAAAATGTGTAAAGAATATGGTATTGAGTTTATTTCATCATATCCTAATTCTAAAACATATCCACCAGAAGTATTAGAAATTATTAAAGGCAATGGTGCAACATTAAATCCAATGAAACCAAATATGATGAAACTACTTGAGAATAAATTAGGTGGTATTGCAAAAAAGAATGGTTGGCAACAATTACCATATGCTTTCAATCATCCAAGTTATGTTGGTTATATGCAGAGTAGAATGAAAGAGGTATTGGCAGAACAAGATTTTGACCATCTTGTTGTATCAATTGGTAGTGGTGTAACTGCATCTGGTTTAATTAAAGAATTTTTACAATATAAAGATTGGAAAGATATTCTTAACAACAAAAGAAAAGTTCATTCAATCACAATGTCAGCACTACATTCTACTCAAAGGATTCTCAATGAAAACAAAGCAGGAGATTTAAACAATATCAATATCTACAAATCCCCATATGAATTCAATGATTTTATGGAAGATTATTCAGTTCCATTTGATTGTAATGAATTTTGGGATAAAAAAATGTGGTATTGGTTAGAAGAAAATATTGAATCATTAGATGGTAAAATTCTATTTTGGAATATTGGGGGTTCTTATAAAAAATCATTAAACTTAAAATAATGCACGGAGGAGACGATTACTTTGAACAATTTTATAACATGGAACCTTATTTAGAAATAAATGAGGAACAATGGGAAACTATAAAAGATATGTATTCAAAAGATGAGGTAAAGGAAAAGTTAGCAGATTTATGTATGACTTACCCTCTACCATATCAAACAGAAAAATATACAGAAGATGATTGTAGAAAAGATTATTTTAAATTAAAGGGAATTCGTTGGAATGAGTTATTAATTGAAGGAAAAAAATGGTTTCCACGAAAGGGTAGAGAATCTAAATATCCACTTACATATGAAGGAAAACATCTTTTGTTCAAGAGATACAATGTAGGAAATCTTTCAAGTAATTGGTGGCAAGAACAAAATAGATGGTCAATATGTTCAAGTGGTTATCCAGGACCAGCAAGGACATGGAGAACGAGAGCATTTATGATATCATTAATGGGTGCTGCATTTAGTTTAAAATTAGATAAGATAGGAAAGAAAGAACTGAGATTAATGATTTCACTTCGTAAATATATAGCATCTCAGCATAAGCCAAATGTAACAAAAACTCTTACAGAATATCTTGGAAGTAAGACTATTTTAGATTTTTCAATGGGCTGGGGCGATAGGTTAGCAGGAGCATTTAGTAGTGAAACTGTTGAACATTATGTCGGAATAGACCCTCGTAAAGAGAATCACCCTATCTATGAACAACAAAGAGATTTTTATACTAAACACACATCTTTCTTTGAAAATCCAACTAAAACTAATTTCCATCAAGCAGCTGCTGAAGATTTTGACTACTCGGAATATAATGATTACTTCGATTTGGTATTTACTTCACCACCGTATTTTAATGTAGAGAGATATGGTCATGATGATAATCAAAGTTGGGTAAGGTATAAATCGATAGATGCTTGGAACGAGCATTTTTTACATAAAGCATTAGAAAAGATTATACCAACACTTAAAAAAGGTGGTAAAATGGCAATTAATATTGCTGATGTATTCACAAGTGGTGGAGGTGGTGGTAAAGACTGGAAAGAAATTACAAACCCTATGGGTGATTTCTTAATATCAAAAGGATTAACTTATAAAGGTTGTATTGGTATGGAAATGGCAAAAAGACCTAATAGTGGTGGAGCTGGAACTGTTAAGAAAACAGAACACAATGAAAAACAATATTCAGAAGAAGTTTTAAAATTATCAGAAGAAACAGTTGATAAAACTTTTTGTGAACCAATTTGGATATTTGAAAAATAATTCGTATATTTGTAACAAATAAAAACTTAATGTATCAAAACATTTATTATCAAAGAGAAAAGAACTTAATTCACCTATGGGATGATAAAAGAGGATACTCTGCATATCCATACACAAGATACGCGTATGAACCTACACAACGAGGTGAGTTTACTTCTATCTATGGAGATAAATTAACAAAGATTTATAAGTTTAAAGGAGATGACCCAAATCTTTTTGAATCAGATGTACCAGAAACTACAAGAGCATTAGTAGATTTATATTCTGAATCAGATGAACCATCAGAAGGTCATGTTATCTTAACATATGATATTGAGTGTGAGATGACAAGTGGATTACCAGACCCACAAGAAGCCAAGAATGAATTAACTTCTATTGCACTTCATGATTCAGCAACAGACCAATATTGGGTATTAGTTGTTGATAAGGAAGGTGGTATGAAAGAAAAAACTACCGATAAGTGTATTGTTCTTCCATTTCAAGATGAGCGAGATATGTTAATGAAGTATTTGGAGTTATATGAAATGATTAATCCATCAATCGTTACAGGTTGGAACATTGATTATTTTGATACACCAATGTTATACAACAGAATCAAACGATTATTAGGAGAAAAACACGCTAACAGATTATCACCAATCGGTAAATGTTTCTGGTCACCATATCGTAAAAGATATTTTATGGCAGGTGTATCTTATTTAGATTATATTGAATTATATAAAAAATACAACTATGGTGAACTTCCAAACTATCGATTAGATACAGTTGCACAAATAGAATTAGGTAGAGGTAAGATTGAATATCAAGGTAACTTAGACCAATTATTCAGAGATGATATTGAAAAGTTCATTGAGTATAACTTAGTGGATGTTGAATTGGTTGTAGGATTTGAAGAAAAACTTGAATTTATAGATTTATGTAGAGGTATTGCACATGCAGGTCATGTACCTTATGAAGATTTTGTATATTCATCAAAGTATCTTGAAGGAGCAATGTTAACATATCTACGAAGAAAAGGATTAGTTGCACCAAACAAACCAGCAGATAGAAGAGAACGAATGGAGGCTCTTAAAGAATCTGGTTCTGAAAAGTTTATTGGAGCTTATGTAAAAGCACCAATTGTTGGTAAATATGATTGGATATATGATTTAGATTTAACATCTCTATATCCTTCTATTATTATGACTTTGAACATCTCACCCGAAGCAAAGGTTGGGAAGATTCAAGATTGGGATGCAAATAAATTTGTTAAAGGAGAAGTTGATACTTATCTTATCGGTGAAGATACTATCACAAAAGAAAATTTAAAGAAATATTTAGAACAATCTAAATTTTCAATAGCATCCAATGGTGTACTTTACCGAACAGATAAAGTAGGTTGTATTCCAGGTATTCTAAACTTATGGTTTGATAAAAGGGTAGAATATAAAAACGAAATGAAAAAATATGGAAAAGCAGGAAACAAACAAAAATATGCCTTCTTTCACAAACGTCAGTTGGTTCAGAAGATTTTACTTAACTCTTTATATGGTGTGCTTGGTCTTCCTGCCTTTCGGTTCTATGATGTTGATAATGCTACCGCTGTTACCACAACAGGACAAACAGTTATTAAATCAACTGCTGATATGGCTAACATCAAGTACAACAAGGAACTTGGTACTCCTGATTTGGATTCTAACATATACATCGATACTGATTCTGTATTCTTCTCAGCAGTTCCTTTAATGGATAAACGATTTCCTAATTGGAAAAATGAAGAACAAGATGTAATTGCTGGTTATGTAAATGATATCGCAGAAGAAATGCAAGATTATCTAAATGATTTTTATGATATATTATCACAAAAAGTTTTAAACGTAGATAAGGATAAACATAGATTAGAGATTAAGAAAGAATATGTTGCTAAAGCAGGATTGTGGATTGCAAAAAAAAGATATGCACAATGGATTATATCAGATAATGGTGTACCATGTGATAAGTTAGATGTAAAAGGATTGGATGTTAAACGAAGTTCGTTTCCAAAAGCATTCCAAGAATGTATGGGTAAGGTTCTAATTGATATTCTAAAAGGTAAAACTGAAGAAGAAATTTCAGATTATGTTTTAGATTTCAAAAAGAATATGATAAATAGACCTACATCTGAGATTGCCAAGAATTCAGCAGTAAAGAATCTTAAGAAATATATGCCTAAAGGTAAACGAGTACCATTTATAATAATGAAAGGAACACCTGCTCATGTTAAAGCATCTATATTATATAATGATTGTTTAAAACATTTCAAAGCTCCTTTCAAATACGAACCATTAAAAAATGGTGATAAAGTAAAATGGGTATATCTTAAAGATAATCCACTTGGAATAGATGGATTAGCATTCACAGGTTATTCAGACCCACCGGAAATAGTAGAATTTATAGCAACTTATATTGACCATAATAAAATTTTTGAAAGAGAACTTGGACATAAGTTACAAGATTTCTACGATGCTATTGGTTGGGGTGAGGTAGTAAGTGAACAAAGAACTGCAGAAAAGTTTTTTAATTTTTAGAATATGAAATTAATATTAGGAGATAGTGTAGATAAATTAAAAGAGTTAGATGATAACTCTATTGATTCAATCGTTACAGACCCACCTTATGGGTTATCCTTTATGGGTAAAAAATGGGATTACGATGTTCCCTCTCAAGAAATATTTGAGGAATGTTTAAGAGTTCTAAAACCAGGTGGTCATTTATTATCATTCGCAGGTTCACGAACTTATCACAGAATGGCAGTTAGAGTAGAAGATGCTGGGTTTGAGATAAGAGACCAAATAATGTGGATATATGGAAGTGGATTTCCAAAATCACTTAACATAGGAAAAGCTATGGATAAAGTACAAGGTAATGAAAGAGAAGTAGTTGGTAAAAAGGGAGGAAAAATAGATTTTAGTAAAACTAAAAAAGGCGATACATCTTTTTATGAGACTGCTTGGGATAATAAAGATTATGTGGAGTTAGAAATAACCAAAGGAAACTCACCATACGAAGGATGGGGAACTGCTCTTAAACCAGCTCACGAACCAATTGTAATGGCAAGAAAACCTTTAAGTGAAAAAACAGTAGTTAATAATGTTTTAGAATGGGGAACAGGTGGAATAAACATAGATGCGAGTAGAGTTGGAACTGATGATACGAGAAGTAAAGCAAGTATGACTGCATTAGGTCAAAATAGTGGCTGGAATAAACATAGCAATAAAGAAGTGATTGCAGGTAGTGAAAGTGGCAGATTTCCTGCAAACATTATCTTTGATGAAGAAGCAGGTAAGATACTTGATGAACAAAGTGGTATATCTAAATCCACAGGTGGTAGAAGTGGAAACAAAGAAGGAGTTGGTCAAAATGGAATATATGGTCAATATAGTGGAGAAGTAAAAGATGGTAATCCTGGTCTTGGTGATACAGGTGGAGCATCTCGTTTCTTTTATTGCCCAAAAACTTCTAAAAAAGATAGGAATGAAGGATTGGATGATTTTGAGGATAAATATTATGCCGCAGGTAATCAAGCAAAAGCAGAACTAAAACGAGGTAATGTTGAGTTTAATGCCAATAAAGGTAAAGGTAGTGATGAACGACACAATCACAATCAAGTTGGTGTAAGTAAAAACAATCACCCAACTGTTAAACCTACTGATTTGATGTTATACTTAATCAGATTAGTAACTCCAACTGGTGGAACAACACTTGACCCATTTATGGGTAGTGGTAGTACAGGTAAGGCTGCAGTTAGAGGTGGATTTGATTTTATAGGTATTGAAAGAGAAAAAGAATATATGGAAATTGCAGAAGCAAGAATCCAATATGAAAAAGATAATCCTTATAACGAGGAAACTAAAACAAGAATCAACGTTAAAAAGGAAGTAAACGAAAAAGTTAATAAGTTTTTTAGTTTTTAAGATATGAAATTAATATTAGGAGATAGTGTAGATAAATTAAAAGAGTTAGAAGATAATTCAGTAGATAGTATTGTTACAGACCCACCTTATGGGTTAAG
>Ga0209634_1003685_pt1 | contig 10250 bp, 11 predicted proteins | sample LinPmetageLP40_FD_184043 | JGI IMG/M metagenome (GOLD analysis project Ga0209634, IMG submission 184043) | Marine viral communities from the Pacific Ocean - LP-40 (SPAdes) (version 2) | ecosystem: Environmental > Aquatic > Marine > Oceanic | place: Pacific Ocean | collected 2010-08-26 | reverse complement strand
GTCAATATCACTCAGGAATGGGTGGACAAGCAAATACAGTGGATTCTGATTCTTGGAATGTTTTAACATGGGGTATAAACGAATACGGTAATCAAGATACAGTCACTACCTCTATTACAGGTTTATCCGCTACATCAACAATAGGTTCATTAGATTCTGCAGGTTCAGAAGAAGGATGGGGTTCTGATGCTTATGGTGTTGAAGATTGGGGAGAATCAGGAAATACAGTTTTAGTAACAGGACTTCAAGCAACAGTTAGTGTCGGTGAATTAAGTGCGTTTGGAGAACAAGGTTGGGGTAGAGATGCCTATGGTCTAGAACCTTGGGGTGAAAGCGCTGATCCGGTTGTTAACTTAACTGGTTTTAGTTTAACTTCTACTTTGGGAGAATTCCCTTATGCACAATCAACTGCTGGTTGGGGTAGAGATTCATGGAATCAAAATGCATGGGGTGAAGATGGAATTAATGTTTCTCTTGCAGGATTAGGATTAACGGCAACAGCTTCACTTCCAAGTGTTGGTTGGGGTAATCAAGTATTTGGTTCTGATAATGAAGGTTGGGGTGGCATATATCAATTACCTGTTGCAGATGTAATGGGTTTAACAGGTTTATCTGCACAAACAGCTTTAGGAACAGCTACTGCTAAATCAGATTTTTCAATCGAATTAACAGGTTTAAGTTTACAATCATCTTTAGGACTTGTATCAACAGATGATCACTCAGTAGGTTTAAGTGGTTTTGAAATTGATGTTGATTTAGGAACAGCAACAACAACTCAATTAAGTATTGCTGCATTAACAGGATTAGATCTTGACACAGATTTAGGTGCTGTATCTATTTCATCTAACCCAATTATACTGCCGGGATCTTTTACTGCACAGACTGCTTTAGGAAGTGTAGGTGTTGCAGATGTAATGGGATTAACAGGTTTATCTGCACAGACAGCTTTAGGTGCACTAACAACAACTCAATTAACTATTGCTAGTTTAGATGGTTTAGGATTAACAGCCACAACTACATTAAATGATGCTATTAATCTTCAATATTTTAATAGAAAAGTACCTAAGGATAGCACGGGTTACTCAAGAAAAGTACCTAAAGATAGTACCGGTTACACAAGAAAAGTAGCAAACTAATGTTTGACTTAACAATAAATAAACAATATAAATAACACAAATCAGGAGTACAAAATTATGGCATCAACATTCACAGACCTTGGTATAGAGCTAATGGCAACCGGCGAAAACGCTGGTCAATGGGGAAACAAAACTAACGCTAACTTAAATCTTATTGAACAACTTACAGGTGGGTATTTATCTTTAGCTGTTGCAGGATCAGGAACTACAGCTTTAACAATAGCAGACGGTGCTTTAACAGGTACTGCTCAACACAGAGTTATAGAATTAACAGGTGCTCTTACAGGATCAAGAATTTTAACACTCCCTCTTCTTACAGAAAATTTTTATTTTATTAAAAATAGCACTACTAATGCAGAAACATTACAACTTAAAGCCGTATCAGGTTCAGGGGCAACAGTTACTTGGGCAACTGATAACAAAGGATGGAAACTTATATATGTAGATGGTGTAGCAACTAATACAGGTGTTTATGAAGCAGCCATAGGTGAGGCAAATGAAGTAACTCTTACAGGAACACAGACTTTAACAAACAAAACTTTAACAGCACCTAAAATTGGAACTTCAATTTTAGATACTAACGGAAATGAATTATTACTTTTAACAGCTACAGGTTCAGCGGTTAATGAATTAACACTAGCCAATGCTTCAACAGGCAATGGTCCTATTCTTTCAGCAACAGGTGAAACTAATGTTGATATAAATTTAAACCCTAAAGGAACCGGTGTACTTAAAAGTGCAACCGCTGCAGTTAAAATTGCAGGAACAGAGACTATGTGGATTCCATCTTCAGCAATGTATGGAGCTTCAACTAATGGTGCTGATGCACAACAAGTTGAAACAACAGCAACAAGACCTGATATGAAAGTATTAGATTTTGATGCAGGCACAGATGAATTTGCACAATTTTCAGTAGCTTTTCCTAAATCATGGAATGAGGGAACAGTTACTTATCAAGTATATTGGACTCCGGCTTCTACAAATACAGGTGACTGTATATTTGGTTTACAAGGAGTTTCTTGTGGTGACAGTGATACTATTGATATTGCTTATGGAACAGCAGTTAATATTACAGACGCTGGTATAGGAACAGTAGAAGATCAACAGGTTTCAGCTGTAAGTAGTGCAGTGACAATTGCAGGATCTCCTGCAGTAGATCAACAAACTTATTTTCAATTATTTAGAGATGCAAACGCAGGTGGAGATACATTTAGTGCCGATGCAAGAGTACTAGGTGTTAAACTATTCTTTACTACTGATGCAGCTAACGACGCATAAGGGGTTTAGATATGAGAGATTTAAAAAATACACTTACTTCAAGTAAGAACACAAAAAATACACAAACCAGAAAAGGTAAATCATTTGGTTACCAAGTCTTAGGATTTGGTGCTGGTGGTGGAATTCCAAGAGCACCCTATGATATTGATTTTTTAGTTATAGGTGGCGGTGCTTCGGGTGCTACTTCATCTGCTGCAGGTCACTCAGAGGCCGGTGGTGGTGGTGGAGCCGGTGGTTTTCGAACTGCAACTGAAACATCAGTTGCTCTTGATACAACAATTACAGTAACAGTAGGAGATGGTGGAGCATCTGTTGGTGCTTCAAATACTACTGGTAATCCTGGTAACATTTCTAAATTTGTTGCTTCAGGTTTAACAACAATTGAATCAGCTGGTGGCGGTCGAGGCGGACAAAGTAACGTAGGCGGTGGAAATGGTGGATCTGGTGGCGGCGGTGGAGCTGGTCCAAGCGGATCACCAAAAGGTTTAGGTAACACACCAAGTACTTCTCCATCTCAAGGTAGGGATGGTGGTACTGGACAAAATGGAGCCCAAGGAGGCGGTGGTGGCGGAGCCGGCGGTGTTGGTGGAACAGGTGGTCCAGGAGGAACTCCTTCAGGAAATGGGGGTGGAGCTGGTTTAGCAAATTCAATAACAGGTTCTTCAGTAACAAGAGCCGGCGGTGGCGGAGCTGGTTATCCCGGTCCTGGCGGTACTGGTGGATCTGGTGGCGGTGGTATTGGCGGTGGAAACGGAACTGCAGGACAACCAGGCACAGCTAACACAGGATCTGGTGGCGGAGGATGTAATGTTAGTGGTGGAGCTGGTGGCGGTGGTAAAGGTGTTGTTATATTAAGTTTTCCAAAAGCACAATTTTCAGGAACTACAACAGGTTCTCCAACAGTAACGGAAAGTGGTGATAATACAATTCTTCAATTTAACGCAAGTGGGACGTACGTATCATAATGGCATCATTCGCAAAATTAGATTTAAACAATATAGTAACAACGGTAGAGTCCGTAAGTAATAACGTATTAAATAATCCAGCCACAGGACAAGAAGAAGAAGTAAGAGGACTTAATTTTTTAAGAAATTTATATAATGAACCAGAAGCGGTTTGGAAACAAACTTCTTATAATACTGTAGGCGGTGTTCATAAATTAGGTGGAACACCTTTTAGAAAAAATCATGCGTCTATAGGTTATACATATGATGAAAGTAGAGATGCTTTTCTTTATCCTGCTCCTACATTAACTCCTAGTTTTGTATTAAATGAAACAACTTGTTTATGGGAAGCACCCGTAGCTATGCCAGATTTATCAGGATTAAGTGAAAATCAAGCATATGTTTGGAACGAGGAAACCCTAAGTTGGGACATAGTTGACATTCCAGTTTATTAAGATATATTATTTTTAATTAAAATAAACATTAAGAAAGATAAATGAAAGCAATAACGATAGTAGGTGGAGGCTCTGCAGGTTGGATGACCGCAGCAACTTTAATTAAGTTTTTTCCTAATAAAAAAATAACTGTAATTGAAAGTCCAGATGTTCCAACAGTTGGGGTAGGAGAAAGCACATTACATCAATTTACTAAATGGTGTGAGTTATTAGAAATAGATGAAAAAAAATTTTTAAAAGAAACAGACGGAACCTACAAGTTAAGCATTAAATTTACAGATTTCTATAAAAAAGGTAAATCTTTTCATTATCCTTTTGGTATTCCAGACGAAACAGAAGTGTCTGCAGGTATTAATAGTTGGTGGTTAGCTAAATTAAAAAATCCTAAAAAACTTAATTCTAGTTATGTTGAAACTTTTTACCCTCAAATGCACTATGTAAATAACAATAAATTTTCTGATAAACTTCCATATGCTTTTCATTTTGATTCATCTAAATTTGGTAAATGGTTAAAAGATAATTATTGTATTCCTAGAGGTGTTAAATATATAAAAGAACATGTTGAAGATATACAGCAAGATGAAAATGGAATTGTTTCTTTAAATAAAAAACACAAAGCTGATTTATATATTGATTGCACGGGGTTTAAATCTTTATTGCTTGGAGAAACTTTTAAAGAGCCTTTTGAATCTTATAGTGAAATGCTTCCTAATGATTCTGCTTGGGCTACAAGACTACCTTATAAAAATAAAAAAACAGAAATAGTTTCTTATACAAATTGCACTGCTATTCAAAATGGTTGGGTATGGAGAGTTCCTCTATGGTCTAAAATTGGAACTGGTTATGTATATTCTAGTAAATTTATAGATGATGATAATGCTTTAAAACAATTTAAAAAATACCTAGGTGTGAAAAATTTACAATTTAAAAAAATTAAAAGTAAAGTAGGTATTTATAAAAGACTATGGGTTAAGAATGTGTGTGCAATTGGATTGTCTGCTGGTTTTATTGAACCTTTAGAAGGAAATGGTTTATTTTCTGTTCATGAATTTTTAATTAATTTAGTAAGAAACTTGCGACGCAATAAAGTTTCTCAATTTGACAAAGATAATTTTAATTTTTTTTGCAGAGAAGTTTTTGATAACTTTGCAGAATTTGTTGCTTTACATTATGCACTTTCACATAGGGATGATACCCCTTATTGGAAAAGTATACTTAATACTCAATGGAGTGAGACTATGTTAAATAGATTACCTAAACTAGGAGACGGAATTGATTCTGCTGTTAGAAACAGAGCGTTTGGTTTTCAACATTCTTCTATGGGAGGTCTTCATTGTATTGCTGCAGGTATGGACTGGTCTCCAACTGATGAAATAAGTCTTCTTAGATATAATAGTAAAAAACAATTAGAGACAATATTAAAAAGAGCCTTAATAGAAGTTGACTGTAAACATGGAAAAAATAATAATGTTGATTTAAAAAAAGAAAAAAATTTATTTAATTATTTAAAGGAGATACATACAATATGATCAAATCAAATATTCATGGAATATTTCCAACCCCTATTTATATTTCTGGGTTAAATAGAAAACTTACCGGTAAAGAAAATAAATTTGTAGAAACAACTAAAAAAAGTATTTATAAAAACGAAGGGAACACGACTTCTAACGATACGTATATTCTTAATAATAAAAATTTTAATACATTAAAAAAAGAATTAGAAGTAATAGTACAAGATTATTTTAATCAAATATTATCCACAAAAAATGTAAGTCCATACATAACTCAGTCTTGGTTAAACTATACTGAAAAAAATCAATTTCATCACAAACATAGACACCCTAATTCTATGGTATCCGGTGTTTTTTATATAGATGCAGATGAGAAACACGATAAAATTTATTTTTATAATGAGAAACATTCTGTTATCGTACCAGAGGTTAATGAGTTTAATACGTTTAATTCTATGTCATGGTTTTTTCCGGTTAAGACGGGTCAGTTATTTTTATTTCCATCTTCATTAGAACACATGGTTGACACTAAAAAAGGAAACAACACTAGAATTAGTTTAGCTTTTAATGTATTTGTTAAAGGTAGTCTTGGTGAAACTAAAACTTTAACTGAATTAAAACTGTAGTGAAAAAAGAAAAATTAGTTGATTACATTCTTCATTTAAAAAATTGGATACCTAAAAAAATTACCAAAACAGTTATAAAAGAAATATCTAAAAAAACATGGGAACCTCATTTTCATGTACATGATAGAAATTTAAAAAAAGTTATTAAGAAAAATGAATTAGATGTATGTTGGTCGGAAGATTCTTTAACTTATAACAAAGAACTCCATGATTTAATTTGGAAAGCATTAGAAAAATATATATTAATAGAACATAAAAATAAATACCACAGTGGTTGGGCTGGTTTTTCTCTTATTAAATTTAATAGATACAGTAAAGGTCAGATAATGACTAAACATATTGATCATATTAAATCTTTGTTTGAAGGTGAAAGAAGGGGTAATCCAACATTAAGTATAATAGGTGCTTTAAATAATAACTATACTGGCGGAGAATTAATTTTTTTTGATAACTATAAAATTACATTAAAAGAAGGTGATATTATTTTGTTCCCTTCTAATTTTTTATACCCACACAAAGTTAAACCGGTTACTAAAGGTAAACGTTATTCTTTTGTAAGTTGGTCCTGGTAAATAATAATGAAATTTCTTTATTACTACATTAACGATTATTTAAAACCAGGCGAAATTAAAAGTCTTAACTCCAAGTTTAATAAAAAATCTGAAAAATTTACTAAGCAAGCCATTACTCTTAAAACTTCTAAAGCAGTGCAAATGCCTTACGAAGAATTAAAAAAAATTAAAGATGTAAATTATGACATTTTAAAAATTAATAGAGAAGCGTTTGGTTTTGATTTGTATGACAATATTAATGATTGGGCAGTGCAAAATACTTATAAATCTACTAATCAAGGAGAATATAAATGGCATACCGACGGAGAAGATTATGATAAAAAATTTACAACTAAACTAACCACACTAATTAATTTATCAGAAAAAAAATATTCAGGAGGGGACTTTTTTTTGTTTAATAACCGACCCGTGGAGATAAAAGAGTTAAGTAAACCCGGATCTTTAATAGTATTTCCATCGTTTATACTACATAAAGTAACTCCTGTTACGAAAGGAACTAGAATAAGTTTAACTATTTTTAAAACAGGGGGGTGGTGGAAATAATTCACCACAAATTCCTTTGTTTTAAAACATTTGAATTCCCTTTAGATCTGATATACTACCTAATAAACAGGATTTTATATGTTACAAAAACTAGGTTTTTTACCGGGATTTAATAAACAAGTTACATCAACAGGAGCCGAGTCTCAATGGACCGGTGGTACTAATGTACGCTTTAGGTATGGTACACCTGAAAAAATAGGGGGTTGGAATCAATTAGGTGATAGTAAATTAACAGGTGCAGCTAGAGGGTTGCATCATATGGTTAGTAGAGATGGTATTAAGTACTCTCTTATTGGAACCAATAGAATTTTATACGCTTATTCAGGAGAAGTATACTACGACATACATCCTTTAGTTAATCCATCAGGCACAGCTATTACAAGTGCATTTAGCACGGTTAACGGATCACCAACCGTTACTATTACATTTTCAACAACGACTACTTTTCAAGCAGGTGACATTATATTATTTGGTGATGTAAGCACTTTTAGTGCAATCACTAATTCTAATTTTAGTGGAGCAGATTTTGCTGACAAAAAATTTATGGTATCAAGTGTTTCATCTAGTAATTCAATTACTATTACAATGCCTGGTAATGAAAGCGGATCTGGTGCTACTACTTCTGGAGGTATTACTTTTTTTCAATATTACCATGTTGGTCCAGCAGAACAAGTTGGTGTTTTTGGATGGGGTATATCTCAATTTGGTGGAACAGTAACTGCTCCTCAAACAACTACACTTAATGGAGCGTTATCTGCTAACTCAGCAGGGACAGGTGGAACTGGAACTAGTATTATTTTAACATCTGTATTAAATTTTCCAACAACCGGAACTAATTTTATACAAGTAGGTACAGAAGAAATTTCTTACACAGGAGTAAATACAGCGACAAACACTTTAACAGGGATAACTAGAAATGTTAGGGGGACAGCAAATGCTCTCCACAACACAGGAGCTACCGTTACAAATTATAGTAGTTTTTCTGGTTGGGGTCAATCATCAGCTGACACGGATACTGTAGCTGAACCCGGTCTATGGGCCTTGGACAATTTAGGTAGCACCTTGATTGCTTTAATTTTTAACGGTGAATGTTTTGAATGGAATGCTGATCTGACTAACGCAACATCAACAAGAGCTACAATTATTACAGGAGCACCTACAGCATCAAGAGATATGTTAGTATCAACTCCTGATAGACACTTAGTATTTTTTGGGACTGAAACAACTATTGGTGATAAAACAACACAAGATGATATGTTTATAAGATTTTCTTCTCAAGAAAATATAAATGACTATCAACCTACAGCAATCAACAGTGCTGGTACACAAAGACTGGCCGCTGGATCACGGATCATCGGTGCTAAACTTGGTAGAAATGCAATTTACATTTGGTCGGACACTTCTTTATTTACTATGAGATTTGTTGGAACTCCTTTTACATTTGCTTATGAACAAGTTGGAACTAACTGTGGATTGATTGGTAAAAACGCAGCCGTTGAAGTTGATGGTGCAGCGTACTGGATGTCTGATAATGGTTTTTTTAGATACACCGGTAAATTAGAATCTATGGATTGCTTGGTTGAGGATTATGTTTATGATGATCTTAATACAACATCTAATCAATTTATTTATTGTGGTATTAATAACTTGTTTGGTGAGATTACGTGGTTCTACCCTACAGCTGCTTCTAATGTTAACACTAGATCGGTTACCTATAGTTATTTAGATTCAACAGCTAAACGTCCTATATGGTTTACAAATGATAGCACATTATTTACTAGAACAACTTGGCAAGATTCTGCAGTATTTGGTTTACCACATGCAACACAATATGATGCAAATACAGATGTGTCTTTTGATGTTGAAGGTAATACAGACGGAATTACTTATTACTATGAACATGAAACTGGATTTAATCAAATAAGATTAGGTGTTACGACAGCTATTCCAGCTGATATTACTTCTGGTGATTATGACATTACTCAAAAAGTTGTTAGAGGAGCTGCCACTAACATGGCTGATCTTAGAGGTGATGGAGAAAACATAATGAGAGTTAGTAGAATAGTTCCCGATTTTATTAATCAAACAGGTAATACAATAATACAATTAGATTTAAGAGATTACCCTAATGAAGCAGCAGCAAGTTCATCTCTTGGACCATTTACTATTTCATCAAGCACTACAAAAGTAGATACACGTGCAAGAGCTAGATCAATAGCTCTTACAATATCTAATACAGCGGTTGATACTAGTTGGAAACTAGGAACTTTTAGGTTAGACATACAAGCTGGAGGAAGACGATAATGGCAAAAATAGTACAATCATTAACTAGAGCAAGTGAAGAATATAATGAAGACACATCTCAATCTTTAATTAGGGATTTGGATGCTGTTATTGAGAAACTTAACACTACATTTCAAGAAGAATTAAAACAGGAGATAGAAGCTAGAAGTTTCTTTTTAAATTAATGGCAATAGTAAACCAATACGATTTTGTGGGAATAGATAATAATACTACCAATGGAGAACTTAATCCTTTTGGTGCAGGGTTTCCTTTAATTAGTGAAACTTATGTTATCAAATCTATTCTTGTTACATCAGCCGGTACTCCCAGTGTGACCGTTACTAATAATGCTTTTACAGCTATTAAAACAATAGGTTTAACAGCAAATATTACAAAAGAATTATTAACCCAACCGCTAATAGTAGTAGGAGGCACAACCCTTACTATTAAAGCAGGTAGCACAGATTCATTTGATTTTGGAGTCAGCTATCTAAACATCAAAAAAGAGGTAACAGAGTAATGGACAATGTAATAGAACTAACACCAGAAAAGATAATAACTACTATTAAAAACAAGAAAACAGGAGAGGTTTACGAGACAGAAGAAGCTTTAAAAGCATCTGGAATACCTGAAGAAGACATTCAAAGAGATGTAACTGTTATTATGCCAGCTCTTGATTTAACGGGAAAAACAATATAAACAAATAAACTCAGGAGATATATTATGAACGAAGAAATTTCAATGAACGAATCAATAGAAGCCGGCGCACCCAATATCAAATACAATCAAGGTGATATTGGAAGAGGTCAACCACAAGACGAACAAGGCAAACAAATGGCAGCTTCAATCTGGGAACAAATGGAACCAGAACAAAAGCAACAATTTGGTAGCTTTGATGCTTT
>Ga0209634_1003683_pt1 | contig 10255 bp, 4 predicted proteins | sample LinPmetageLP40_FD_184043 | JGI IMG/M metagenome (GOLD analysis project Ga0209634, IMG submission 184043) | Marine viral communities from the Pacific Ocean - LP-40 (SPAdes) (version 2) | ecosystem: Environmental > Aquatic > Marine > Oceanic | place: Pacific Ocean | collected 2010-08-26 | reverse complement strand
CATCATGAACACCTAAAAAGAAATCTCCATCAGAGTTTAAATGGGCACCTGAGCCTGTTAGAGTTGTCCCTCCTGTCCCACTTATTAGTGCAGCACCAGATTGACTTGGACCTACTCGAATGTCTCTTGTTAATATTTTATCTGCATTTAAAAAATCTGCATTAATATTAGTTGCTGTTAAATCTGTTATAGTTGCTGTTTCTGCGGCAAGCGTTCCAAAATTTGCAAATTGTGCGTTTAAGTTTGCAGTAGTTATTATATCAGCAACAAGACTAGCAGTATTAATTTCTGTAGCGGTAATTGTTCCCGCAGTTATTTCTCCGGCAGTAATAGTATTAGCAGTTATTTCATTTGCAGTAATACTATTTGCAGTAATATCTAAATTTCCTGAAGCATCTATATCTACAGGGCCGGTAAAAGTAAGAGTAGCTACACTAGCTCCTGTTATGTGCCCACGAATATGATTAATTGCTGATAGCAACTTTACAGTTTGATCTCCATTACTATTTGTACCAATTACAGCAGCATCAAGAGTTCCTGCAGGACTTGCGAAAGCGGAAGAAACATCATCATGATTAATAGTATTTCCATCTAATGATAGATCAGTTCCTGCTGCTCTTTGTGTGTTTGTATCAGTAAATGTAATATTTCCAGCACCTTGCCTATTAAGAGTCAGTGTGGAACCGCTTACTGAAGCATTTGTAACATTATTGGTAGCAAGACCTACTTTACCAGTATTAGCTGTTATAGCGTTTGCTTGAGCTGTTGTAATCCCTACTTTAGCAGTATTAGCTGTTATAGCGTTTGCTTGAGCTGTTGTAATACCTACCTTAGCATTATTTGTAGCAATGTTACTTGCTTGAGTAGACGTAATACCTACCTTAGCATTATTTGTAGTAATGTTACTTGCCTGAGTAGACGTAATACCTACTTTAGCAGTATTAGCTGTTATAGCGTTTGCTTGAGCTGTTGTAATCGTAGTTGGAGTGTTAGAAAAATTATTATAATTTAAATAATAAGTTCCTTCTTGACTGTCTAAAGTAGCGGCATTAAGACCTGATGTATTACTATCTACTGTTTTTAATAGAGTAAGTATTTCAGAAGCAGTCTGATCTGCTGTAGCATTATTTTCCATTGCATCAAGTCTAGTTTTATCAGCCGCACTCATGCTTCCAGCTGCACTTGTAGTTGCTGCACTTATACCTATACTTCCACTACCTGTAATTGTGCCTCCTGTGATTGGGGCAGTAGTCGCAATCGATGTTACAGTACCACCACTATTTCCACTATCAGTAGGATTACTATTTGTAAATGTAATCTTATCCCCACTTCGAGCAATACTTAAACCTGTACCTGCTTCGAGTACAACGTCATCTGTTGTATTGCCATTATGACCTGAGCCAGAGAGTCTTATCTTTTCTTCGTCTGAGTTATTTCCATCCACACATGATATTGCATACTGATTTTGTGTATTTGTATTCGTGTTGGTATCTGTAGAAGATATAGTAAATTTACCATCATTTGTTCGAGTAACAGTTGTTGCTCCACTTCCTACAAATTCAATATCATCAGTTGTACTATCACTACCTGATAGTCTTAGTTTTGTAGTGCTCGAAGGTATACTTACTGTATATGTAGTTCCCGAAGCTCCACCTGCGGCACTTGACGCTGCAGCTTGTACAAACGCAGTTGTTGCAATCTGTGTAGTATTTGTACTTGAGCCTGCTGTTGGTGCTGTTGGTGTTCCTGTTAAAGCCGCACTACTAAACATTGTAGCTTTGGACTCGTTTGCAACATTACTTAACCCTACCATAGACTTACTAATACCTGCTACAGTGCCGCTAAATGTTGGACTTGCTAGATTTGCTTTCAAATTGAGTGCGGTTTGTTGCGCGGTTGATACAGGCTTATTTGTATCTGAAGTGTTATTAATATTTTGAATACCGAGATTTGTAAGACCATGAGTTTTTTCAGTGGCACTTAACGATTGACTTGCATTTATTACTAATCTAAATCCTAAAGCTGCGTTTACATTTGTAGAGAAGTTTACGTTATCTCCTAAGGCAGCTGCAAGCTCGTTTAGAGTATTAAGATTACTAGGAGCTGCATCTACTAAATTGGATACTGCACGATCAGCGTACTCTGTAGTAGCAATTTGAGTACTATTTGTTGACGCGCTTGGTGTTGGAGCAGTTGGAACCCCTGTAAAGTCTGGACTTGCAAGAGGAGCAAAACCTGATATACTTCCACCTGTAATAGTAGGGTTAGTAAGTGTAACACCTGTCATAGCTGTAGCAATATCACCGAGATCTGATACGTCCATCTGAGCCGCAGTTACAGAATCCGCAATATCAGTTACAGCTTTCAAAGTAGAGTCTACTTTTGCATACGTTTCAGCAAGAACAAGCTCAGAAGAAGTATTATAAACTCTTGCAATAATTACATCATTTGCATAGTCAATACGTATGTTCGGAACAAAACCTTGAACATTTGTAAAGGAACTAAATGAGTTTGTAACATACATTAAAGTATTACTTACAACTGCCGCTACTTTATATCCTTCAGTAGAGCCTAATTTTAATACATCTCCTTCTTTAACTTGAGTTAAAAAAGCTGTTCCAGATCCTGTAATTTTTGAAGAATTCGCAGGCTTGGTAAGAGTTCCTGTTAGAGCTGATCCATATTTATTCGTAGCATTTCCTGTTCCCATATCGTACCAAAAAGGTTGAGAAAAAGAAGGTCTATGATATTTAATTAATTTTAGTCTGTCTGTAGCATCACTGGCATCCAGTAAAATATAAGCATGTTCTAGTATAAACTCACCATCTGCATTTCTATCGCTTTCTGACCAAGTAATAGCAGGTAAATTTGCACAACTTTGTTGCCACGCTGTAGATGTATTATTTGTATTTGTAATTCGTGTAGATTTGCTGCTGGGACTTTTTGCACTATAACTAAATTTCTTAAAAACAAAACTGTCGGAATTAATACCAAATCCTACACTTGTAGTTCCGCCATAGGGAACACCCTCTGGCATGCGAGGAATATTTTCTTTAAATCGATCACTTACAGTAACCACTGCACGAGTAGCTTCCGATAGATTATTTAATGTATTTATTGTACGTACTGCAACATTATAAGTTCCATCTTCTATGCCATCAACCCTAAACGTATTTTGTTCAGAGTCTGATATTCGAACAGGGTTGGGGTAGTCAGGAAAATCATGAGTAATTTCATATCCAAATATATGTTCATACTCTCCAGTTACTTCTCCTACATTTGTTGGAGGAGTCCACGAGATACGTAACTCTTCTCCAACTGACTCTTCTTTCATAAGACTTGTAGAAAAAACATCCAAAGGAGCGGGTACAATATCTGTAGCCGTAACAGCCGGATAAACGGTATCAGCTACATAAGTAGTAAAGTCTTCATCCACTGCCGAAAACTTCTCATCATAATATTCCACACCAGTAATATTAAATTCATTTTTAGAGTTTTGAGATATTGCCAAAACCTTATATTCTTTTGCCGACCCTTTAACTGTTGCCCCAGAAACTACTTCTGTAAGAACCCATACCGAATCCGCAGGAGGTGTAGTAGAAAAAGAATCGTTTGAATGAAATGTTAGAGTAGATACTAGACCAGATAAACTATCTAAAACAGTACGAGTTTCTACACGTGTAGTTTCTCCCCATGTAAGCACTAAGGCATCTGTAGCCCCTGGCGTTGCTCTAGCGTTTAAAGATTTAGTTTCTGTATCTATATCTTGTAAACTAGAGCTTCCTGTAAGATAGGCTTGTTTTATTAAATCACCTTTTTTATAAGTTACAGAAGCAATAGTTACATCACTAGTTGCAAAAGCACCTGGCTCTACATACATAATAGCCAAAGTATAGCTATAAGATGCATCAGATTGTAAAGTTACAGGATTATCTAAAGGCACCGAGGTTGTAGACCTTGTTCCTGTATTAGAAACTCTTCCTCCGTATCTCAGTGCATATCTATCTGCATCTTGTACATTAATAATATCTCCAGGTACTAAAAAGGTTGCATTTAAAGAAGTACTAAAATTAATTATTTCTTTTTGATTTGCTGCTGTCCATAATTTCCATCTTCCATATCTAAGAGCCTGACCTTCTGTAGTAGCTCCCATTGCTATAGATCTTTGAGATATTATTTTATTTGTTTTTGCTATATTTAAACGATCTTCTACTATAAGGGGCTCAGCTTTATAGTTTGCATCAGGATTGACCCAGTCTACGATTACTTGATTTATTCTTGTTTTTGTACCTGTACCTTCATAAGTAAATTTTCCATCTATTACATTGCCTTTAGCAAAGTTATAGACAGGACCACTAGGAGCATCTATTACAGGTACTACTTTTCCGTCTAAGTAGTACACCATAGCTCTAAATATTGTAGATATATCTTTAATTACTTTATAAGCGTCTGCTTGTTTTGTTAAATAGATATTACAAGCAAATCTAGGCTCCTCTCCTCCTTTTCCATCGGGTACCATTTCGTCACAATATCTAGCAATTCTATATAAAGTATATTTATCTATGTCATTTTCTTTTAAAAAGTCTCCTAGACCATATCGATCATTTGTAAGAATATCATAAAACACCCAAGCAGGATTATTTGTATATACTTTATCTCTTAAAAATCCACCATCCCAGTCTTGATAAATAGACTCTATAGCGCCACTAGAAATATTACGTTTATAATTTGCTATTCCATCTGCTGATTGCTCTCGGGTAACATAATTTGAGGGTACTTTTACTTTTAAACCTCTAGCATGAAAAGATCGTGTAGGTATACTTTGAAACTGTTTAGTATCAAAAGTAGTGCGGGCTAAAGATGTAAAGGGGTGTGTTAATACTTCTTTAATTATAGAGGTGACATTACTCAAAGAACTAGCAGTATTATTTTGCCAGTCATGATATGTTTCTCCCGGATATTTGTATCCCGGACCAGTATGATTACTTATCCTGGAAACTTTTACTCTAAAATCTGAAAAAGGTCTGTAAGAAGTTAAGTCTATTCTTTTTGTAAAACTTACAGCATTTTTATGCTCTCCTCCATGTGTTAAAGGATTATTTATACTAATATAGTTATCAAAGTCTGCCGCGCCCACTTTTTTTATAGCAATATCTATTGCGTACTGAGCATAACTAAGTTTAACATTTCCTTTTCCGCTTACAGCATGTAAACCGCCTCCATAAGCAAAAGTTAATAGTATTTCATCAACTTCTTGTAATTGAGCAGAGCTTAAATTAAAACCTGCAGAAGCACTTCCTACCAAGACTTTAGCTGCTTGTGTTCCTTCTCCGTATCCGGAACTTTGCTCTAAAGTGCCTCCTGCGCTGGGAGAGTTGGAAATAGACGTTGAACCTACTCCTCCTGAACCCTCAAAAGGGGCCTGGTCTAGAGTTCCGACACGAAATTGACTTGTAACACTTTTATATTTTTTAACTTCGGTTTGACTCATTACATCTGCATTTGAAACAATGGCACCAGAAACATCAAAATGATATGATATAGTGCCTCCTAAAGTAGGATGAGGCCATGCAGTTGCTAAAGTAATTGTTGTACCTGATATACTTGCTATTTTTACTACTCTATCCACGGACATAAAGTACGTACCGTCAGGTATCCATAAACCTGCAGGCATTCCTGCACCTGGCATAAACTCTGCAACACTTGTACTGCTTCTGCTTATAAGATGACCTTCTCCTAGGCCGGAGTCTGTTAAGCCATCAGCAGTAGTTAAATTTCCAAGTCGTATAGGAACTATACTTTCTGGCGTATCCGAAGGACTAGATAACATTGTATCATCAAAGAAAGACGCACTATCTTTAGTTGTTAATGTAGCTGTAGTGTTACCGTTTGCATCGCTTGTAGAGCCATTAGAAGCAGTTACATATATAGAACTAGCGCCCCTTACTGTTATATATTTATCTCCGTTGGTTGCTTCGATAATAGGGTTTACTCCCCCATTTGAAATAGTAGCAGTAGTAGAATTTTGAGTTACATTAATTTTAGCTGCTGTTTGGCTTGAATATTTTGCAGCTTGTGACAAAGGTGCGGCTCTGTCATCATTTAAAAAAACAGAAGCTTGTGCATCTACAAGTCCGTAAATGGGTCCTTCTGAAATAAGATCTGTAATTGCAATAACTTGTCTATCTCCTGATGAGTATTGTGTTACTGCATTTGCTCCTGCTGGTTTATCTGGCATTTTAATTCTCCACTGTTGCTACTGCTGTTGTTACTAGGTTTCCGTTTGAGTCTACGTATACATTATCTGTAAAGTAGTCACTGCTGCTCCCTCTTCCTTGCATTACTTCTATTGATATGGCTCTTCCTGGTACTCTTAATTCTCCGTAAAGTAAAGGAATAGGATCTCCTTCAGTAGAATTTTGAGCCCCTCCAGTAAAAAGATAATCAGTTGGAGAATCTCTATCAACTGCGGGATCTGGTGCCATTATTTGTTGAATACCTGTGAGAGCTAAGTTTGCTGCCATCATTGCTGTTGCTTTACCTAAACCTGACAAACCTGTTGCTGCTGCCCAACTACTTGCTGCTGTAGTTGTTGTAACAGCTCCTGCACCGGTTCCTGTTGTTGTAGTGACAGTTCCGAACATTTGAGGAGCATAAATCATTACGACTACTATTGCTATTGCTGCTAATATTTTTCCAATACCACTTTTTGAGCCTGCGGGAGCTAAAGCTATAGTTATGTCTCCTTTTGCGACCGGACGAATTAAATCATCTTGATCAATACTACCTTCTTCTGTATCTACAATAAAATTAATATCTTCTTCATGGCACCTACGAACATAAGGTAAAAAATTAGGTCTATTTGCTTGAATACACTTAAATACGTCAGAGTAACTATCTGCTTGAACCACAAATTTTTCTCCAAATTTTTCCGCTAGTTCTCCTTGTAAATATACATTACGTTGCATAACGATAAACTCCACTTATATGCTGTTTCCAAAAAGGATATAAATTTTCCCTACAGGATATTCTATTTTCTGCATGATGAAAAAACACATCATCTCCTAGGTACACTCCACAATGATTTCCTACTGAAGCATTTATTGTAAAAATAATAACATCATTTGCCTGCATATTACCCTCTACTCTAGTATACCCATAATCTTTTATTATTTCATCTGTGAAATAATCTAAACCTTTTTCCCACCAGTCGTCTTCAAAAGCCGCTCTAGAAGGAATTTTTATATTCTGTAATGCTAAATAATCTCTCATTGCTTCGAAACAATCATTTACACCAAACTCATACTCTCTACCTTTTAAAATTTTATTACTTCTTTCTGGTTGTAATATATTTAATTCCATTTCAGGATAGCTAAATATATAATATGGAATTCCAAGAGTATTACAATATTTAATGTCATTTCCACTTGGTTCATTACTACAATCTGGATGACTGTGTACAATTCCTACTATATCACCTTTTCGAGATGCTGCTATATACTGCTTAGAGTCTATTACAAAATCGTCTCCATCTTCAGCAACATTATCACAGGCTATCCACTCTTTTTTACCTTTTATAGCTACTAGTACTCCGCAACCTTCTTTTGGATACCACTCTTTAAAATGTTCTTCTATTTGCTCTACTTGATCCATATTAATACTTTAATGTTCCGGGGAAAGATCCAAAAGGTAGCCTAGCAGCTGAGTTTGTACGTCCTCTAGGCTTCTGGTTTGCACCTGTGGTGCCTGTAGGCACAGCTCCATATCTAATTTTACAAGAGTTTAGTATTTTTCCACATAAGTCTTCTCTAGTCCAAAACCCTTTTCCTTCTTCAGGAACGGGAGAGGGAGAACTATGATTTCTTAAACATTTCCAAATTGTTTCACTATTGTATCGTACTAAATTTCCTACTGTGTAGTTTGTTCCTGAGGTTGCATGCTCTGTCCATTTAAAAACTTCTTTCCAAAAAGGAGAAGTAGAAGAGGGTTCGTTTCCTGTACTTGGAAGAATACAAACCCAAAATTTACTATTATGAGTGATATAATCAACTTCTGTATATGCAGTGCTAGCATTATAAGTCCCTGAAATAGTTTCTGCTAATATTAAAGGAGAATCGTCTACATTAAAGTATGCAGTATGTGAATAAATATTTCCGTCTACTCCTCTGTATTTATAAGAACTATCTTTTTTCCAAGTACAACCTCCTCCAACACCTGTATCATGTCCTTGAAACTTCCAACTACAGAACTTACCTACAACTACTCTTCGAGGTAGTTGTATGTTTTCTAAGTCAAAGGGTGCCGCAAGTTCGTAAGTTATGGATATACCATCTTCTCCAGCTATTCTATCAATTATATATTCTTGTGTTGGGAACTCTACTGGAGGACTTGAATCTCCACTTTCACCATATAAATATTTTTTTAAAGTTTGTCTGCGAATAACTCTTTCACCAATTAAATCATCATGATTAAAACCTCCAAGATGAGTGCTTAAAAGAGTTCCTACATTCGCAATAGTTATGGAAGGTCGAGTAGGGGCCCCGTCTGCTTGTAAATCCAAGCCATCCATCATCATAGGCATTGGTTCATAAGTACGTATGCTATAATCGTTTTGAGTTGCAGTACCGGAGCCACTACCAATACCTGTAGCTATAAATACTGTTCCTGCATTATTATTTGTTGCCCCAATTGAAGTAAATCCAGTTCCCGATACTATAGTATAACTATTACCTATTATAAAATTTCCTGCAGTTACAGGATTTGTAGGTGCTATCTTATCTCGAAATCTTACATCTGTCAAATCATCGTCTAGGCCGGGATGAAAATATATAACTGTACCATTTGGTAAATTTATATGAAATAAATCTATTAATCCGGAGGTTACTTCTGAACCTTGTAGATCTGTTGCTATTACATTGCTCATGCTTCAAAAACTCTCTTCAATGTTAGTGATAAGGTATAAAAATTATCATACTCGTAATTTACGGAGTAATCTGTTGATACTACTTTAACGTCCCTTTCTCCGGTACGTGTAGTATTGTTACTGTCTGGTAAAGTAAGAATAAACTTAGAGACACCTTTTTGTGTGTCTAAGAATAGAACTATATCATCTATATCATTTTTTGTTCTGGTTTTGAAACTTAAGTCATAAGTTTCATTTAAAGTATTAATACCGTCTGCGACTCTTTGTTCATAACCATCTCCAAAAGTAGCAGTAAGAATTTTTGGTTGACTATTTTTAGTCATCGCTTTATCAGGTGTAGCTACCAATGTACTATCTGTTTGTTTTATTCCTATTGACATTATGCTGCTCCATATGGATTTAGTATTCCACCTGATCTTTTCTGATTTTGTAGCTCTGCTTGTACTGCTGCTGCAATTGCTCCACCCATCTTATCCATATCAGGACCTGTACTACCTTGTGTAGAAGTTGTTCCATCTGTAGAAACATTTACAACAATATTATTATTTGTAGCTCCTCCTTCTTTCATTTCTACAGGAATTTTTCCTCCGTGAGGAAGAGGCACAACTGCTTCGGTACCATGCAGTATTGCGGGATAGCCTGAAGTGGAGCCCCTGGCTATTCCTCCGGAAGCATACCCTTGCATTTTTCTTCCTCCCGAGAATACTCCTCCACTTCGTGCTCCAAGTCCGAAAGCACCGAGTACAGTCGATATAAAGCCTCCGCCGCCTTCACTGCTTCCACCAAACATTCCTTTGAAAAAACCTCCTAAATCTTTAAATAAACTTCCAAAACCAGATAAGCCGTCTTTAAATATATTTCCTAAGCCTTTTAGAAATCCTTGCTCTCCATGAAAAATAGCTTCTACATTTCCTATAAAGCCGTCAAATATTCCTTTTAAACCGCCATTTCCTCCTAAAACTAAAACTTCTTCTATATTTTGCCCTGTATCTACTTCGTTTCCTGTTGAAGGTCTAAAATCAGATATTTCTGTTCCTGTACCCCTTCTGTCAACACCTGCTCCACTAAATAAAGTATCAAAAAATCCTTTTTTATTAGAAGCACCCTCTTTACCTTTAAGTAAAGCATTTGTAGCATTTAAATTACTCTGCATATTAGAAGAACCTGTTGTTAAAGATCCTGTTAAAGCCGCAGTATTTTCTTTGATAGCTGCAGTATTTTCTTCTTGAGCAACTAGTTTTGGATCTTTTCCGAATATAAAATCTGTAATATTTAAAGTTACTTGTTCCGCAAGTTTATCTGCAACAGCTTCAATAGCTCCTTTTGCTATTT
>Ga0209634_1003682_pt1 | contig 10256 bp, 10 predicted proteins | sample LinPmetageLP40_FD_184043 | JGI IMG/M metagenome (GOLD analysis project Ga0209634, IMG submission 184043) | Marine viral communities from the Pacific Ocean - LP-40 (SPAdes) (version 2) | ecosystem: Environmental > Aquatic > Marine > Oceanic | place: Pacific Ocean | collected 2010-08-26 | reverse complement strand
CAACTGCTTATAATAGTGCCAACACCGGTACTTTTCCAGTCGTCATTGGTGAGTCAGGTTTAGGTCAGACTGTATTCTTTGAACACGAAACGGGGAACGATCAAGTAAATCCAAATGGAAGTGTAACAGCTTTAACTTCTTTTATACAATCATTTAGTTTTTCATTACAACCAGATCAAGCTGAAGTCTTTTTAGCTATGAGAAGATTCTTACCAAACTTTAAAGTTCTTGTAGGTAACAACCAAGTAACCTTATCTATAAAAGATTTTCCATCCGAAGATGATATTCAAACTGCATTAAGTCCTTTTATTATCAATTCAAATACTTTAAAAGTTGACACTAGGGCAAGAGGAAGATATGCAAATATTAAGATAGAGAATACTGGTGTAAATGAATCTTGGAGATTTGGTACATTCCAAGTTGATATACAGCCAGATGGAAGGAGAGGTTAATGACTAAAATAGCAGTAAGATTACCAGAACCTAAAAAAGAATATACAGAGGATAACCAAAGACAAATTAACAGAGCCCTAACTAATATTATTGAACAGTTAAACTCTACATACTTAACACAACTAAAAGAGGACTCGGAAAGATATACCTTTTTTGGACTAGGATAAAATGGCAAATATATATAGAAACGATAAAGTAAGTTTAACTAATACTGACAATACAACTTTGTATACAGTACCCTCTAACTCTAGAGCTATTGTAAAATCTTTATTAGTGTCAGAAGATAATGCTGGTGCAGCTGTAGTAAAAGCAACATTAACTAATGCAGCAGGTACGGCATTTGTAGTAGATAATGATATTAATTTATCTGCTAATCAAAAAGAACAAGTATTGAGTGAACCTTTAATTATGTTAGAAAGTGAAGTATTAAAGGTACAAGCAAGTAGTGGTAATGTAGATGTTATTGCATCTATATTAGAAATTAACAGAGAGGACAGATAATGCCGTTTATTGAGACAGAAGCTTCGGTTAGGTATGAAACTATTAATGGTCAAAGAGTACCAGTAATTACACCTAAATGTGAGGTAACATTAACTAACACAGAAACAGGTCAAGAGTATATGTCAGACGCAGAAGCATTGGCAGATGTACAGAATGCTAGTACAGAAACCAAAGCAGAACACATAAGAAGAGATGTAAATGTGACTGTGGAAGAGATAAAGATAGGCGCTGGTTTTAATATCAGCGATTGACGAATGTTTAAAAACCTTGTAAATTGTGATACACTCGCCTATTTACAAGCTTGGCAAACTTGCTATCACTACATTATATAAAGAGAAAATATGGGATTACTTAAAAAAATATTCAAACCAGTATCAAAGGTATTAGATAAGATAGTACCTAATGAAATAAAACCTTTCCTACCATACGCAGCAGCTTTTGCGCCTATGATGTTAGGTCCCGGTTCTTTTATGGGTAGTGGTATTATGCAAAGAGCATTAATGTCTGGTGGTATGAATGTTGCCGGACAACTAGCACAAGAAGGTAATGAAGGAGATATTAATTTATTATCAGCGGGACTCGGAGCGTTGTCAGGTGCTATGACTGCACCAGGATTTAAATCTTCTTTAGAAGGATTTAGACCTACAAGCGCTAATGAAATGACGCAATATGGTATGAAAGGAAGTGAATTAGCTCCTTCTAGTTTTTTAGATAAAGCAAGAAATGTTGGAATAGATTATTTAGGTAGAGGTTCTGACTTTATGCAAGCACCTGGTTTAACTAAATACGGAATACCAGCAGCACAAGGAGCTATGGATAATATGTTTGCACAAGGTAAAAGAGATCAAGACGCATACGATGATATGATGTCTGAAGATAGTGGTGGCGGTGGTTATACGGACGATGCATACAGAGCCGCGATTAGAAAATCTATGGAAGCGTACGGCGCAAGTGAAGATGAAATTTTAAGTGCAATAGAAGCAGCAGGATATAAAACTGGTGGTAGAGTAGGATTAAAAGGTGGTGGAATGGATTATATGGAAACCGAACCAGGTATTTTAGGTAATCCTGCAGTTATGGAAAAGATTGAAAATATGAGAGAGTTTAAAATTATGAACCCCGACATAGAAGATATTACAGATTACAGTGAAAAATATAAATCTCAAAAACCTGATTTTAATAATATAGATGAAACTGTCGAAATTGTTGATAATCAAGAAATTGAAGAATCACAAGATAAAATAAAAGACAGTATGTTTGTAAGTATAGCTAAAGAAATAGGACCTATGTTATTAGGAGTTCCTGGAATGATGTATAAAATAGGTTCTGATGCTTACAAAATGTATCAAAATTTAGAACAAAAAGATAAAGATAAAGTAATGGATATATCTGAAAAAATAGTTGATGTTGTTAATTATACTACTCCTGCAGGTTTAGCAATTAAAACTGGTGAATTTGTAAAAGAAAAAATTCAAAACAAAAAAGATGGTGGCTTAATGAATCTTGGTGGTAAAGAAATGGATTTAAGAGGCGGAGGATTTGTTCCAATAGGTAAAAAAGAAAGAGCAGACGACGTTCCTGCTAGACTTTCTAAAAATGAATTTGTAATGACAGCAGATGCTGTTAGAGCAGCAGGTGGTGGCAGTGTTAACAAAGGTGCAAAAAGAATGTACGAAACAATGAATAAACTAGAAGCGAGAGCATAATGACTGAAACAGTAACAATAAACAAACCAGCACCGATACTTACAGGCTCACTTACAGCCTTTTTAAATGAAGTAGATAAATTAGGTAAAGGCGCAGTCCCTACAGGTTTTTCTGGTATTGATACATCAGTTTATGATCCAAAGGTTGCACAACAAACAAAATTACAAACTGATGCAGCAATAGCAGCAGGAGGTTTAGGTTCTTTAGTTGGAACTGGTTTAGATGCTAGTGGTAGAGTAGGACCGCCAACAGAAGGTTCGATTGCTTCTTTTATGTCTCCTTACCAACAACAGGTAATGGATGCAAGTCTATCGGAATTTGACAGACAACAAACAATTGGTCAACTAGGATTAAGAGATCAAGCTATTCAAGCGGGTGCTTATGGTGGTGGACGTGAAGGTGTAATGCAAGCCGAATATATGAATCAAGGTGCAGTGAACAGAGCACAGTTACAAGCACAATTATTAAATCAAGGATTTCAACAAGCACAAGCAGCAAGAGCAGCTGACTTAACTGCAAGACAAGGTTTAGGTCAGTATCAATCTGCGCTAGGTCAACAACAACAAGCTGTAGAACAAGCAGGATATGATGCAACACAAATTGCAAACAGAGAAGCAGAGTTCCAACCATTCACACAACTAGGATTGATTGGTCAACAACTTGCACAAATTCAACCAGGAGCATTTGCTACACAAACTGTAGGTTATGCACCACCAGCAGCTCCGGCTAGTCCTATGTCACAATTCCTAGGAGGTGCCGCAGGTATTGCAGGTATTGGTGGTAAGTTAGGATTATTCGGCTAATGAGTAAAATTTTAAGAAGACCAATGTTTAGAGGCGGATCGGTTTCTAGTTATGGAAACGGTATTGCTACGGGACTCGCGGACGGCGGTAGAGTTGGTTATCAAGTAGGTGGACCTATTTATCCAGCAGGATATTCAGCCGTGCCTGATGGAGGAATTACAGGTGCCGATATTAAAAAAATGGCTGAAAAAAAAGTATTTATGTCAGGGTTTGGTAAAGACACTGCTCAATTAAATAGCACATTAAAAGATTTATATATGAACTACATACAATCACCTTTAGAAAAAGGTGGTAATAGATTTATAGATTATATGGCAGGTACTGAATTTGAAGATAAAGATTCTCCATTCTTTGGTAATCAAAAAGATTTTAAAAGAATTTATGATAGAGATGTAATGCCTGAAGCAACCAAACTATCTAATGAATTAATTCCTCAAATATCTTCTGAAGATGAATATGAAGAAGCTTATATGACACCTGCAGAAGTTGATTTAAGAAACGAACAAAGAAAAAAATCTTACATAGATAATCCTGTATATGATGCAAGAGAACAAGCTATTATGGACCAAGAAGGTCTTGATCAAGTTAAAAAAATTAACGATAGAAAAAGAAGAGAAGAAGAAGAAGCTAATAGAATAAAAGGTGGTGGACAAGATGCATCTCAAGATGATTTTGAAATACCAGTAGGTGTTACAGAAGTAGAAGGAGAAGAAACAGTTGATGGTGGTGCAGTAGGTTATAAAGAATTAGCAGACAGTTACTTTGATGCAATGCAGGCTGGATCTGATGAACGATTAGCTGAAAGATTAGCAGCAGCAGATGAAAGATCTGCAGGTAGATTAAAGAAAGCAAGAATTGAAGATCTGTCTGATATTGGATTAGATATATTTAGAAGAACTGTTGGTGAAGGAAAAGATATCAAACAAGCTCTAGGAGAATCTGCTGGACGTGTGATTGATAGACCAAGCAGATCTGAAAAAGAAAAAGACAGAGGAGATTTAAGAAGAGAAAAATTAGAAGATTCTGCAGCTAATAGAGAAGAAGGAAGATTTGATGCTGCTACTCAAATGGCATTTAAAGAATTAATGCAAGATAAAAATTTTGACTTTAAAGATTTACAAAATGAAAAAACAATTGATGCTGCACTGGAACGATTAAAACTACAATTAGAAACTTCAGAAAGCAATGCAGAAAAACAAATTATTGCAAGAAGAATGGATACATTAGAGCAAATTAAAAATAAAAAATTTGCAAAAGGTATTATTGAAAAAAATACTCTGTATTTATCAAGCCTAGAGCCAAATACTAAAGAACACAGTATAGCTCTTCGACAAGCTGGATATGCTAATAATATATTTAGACAAGCTGCTAACGCTTTTAACAATCTTGATGAAGGTGCAGGTGCATATACTTCAGACGACGTGCTTGCAGATGGTCCTATTTATTACAAAGACTGGGGTGGATTATTTGTAAATGGTCAAGAGCAAGCAGATGGTACATATTTAGATGCAACAGCAAAAGAAATAGTAGTAATAAAAAATGGTGAGATAGTTGAGTCTCTTACTAAAAAAATTCAAATGCAATAGGGAGGTTAAATGGCCACTCGAAATTACGAAGCGTTAACTCAAGTACCCGTTCTAGAAGCAGAAGAAAACAACGAGATAAGCACATTCAAATCAGCAATGGCTGGAATCGGTTCTGGTCTTTTTAAAATACCTGAAGGTTTCATATCTACAGGTGCAATGTTTTATGATTTATTTAATGACACTGATAAAGCTGCTGAAGTAGAAAAATATTTTGCAGACATAAATCCTTTTGATGAAATGGCAGAAGCAACAGCTGCTGGTAGAATTACAGAACTAATTGTTAACATTGGTGTACCAGGTGGGTTTGCAGCTAAAGCTGCATCCAATATAGCTCGAGCAGGTATTGTTGCATCACAAAGTGGTAGACTAGTAAACCTTGGAACCAAAGCTGGTAAAGAAGCTGTTGAAGTTATTGGTAAAAAATTAGCTACAAAAGTAGCACCTCAACTTACCAAGACAGGTAAAGCAATTACATTCGGATCAGGAGCACTAGGAGCGGGTGTTGCAGAAGGTATTTTTGTAGCTGATACAGAAGACGCAGGAACATTTGGAGATTTAATAGGTGGTTTTACAGAACTAGACAGAGGTTTAGAAGGTACCGATTATGATCCTGGAAGAGAATTATTAAATAGATTAAAGTTTGGAACTGAAGGTGCTTTGTTTGCCGGAGCTATTGGAGGTGCAGGTGTTGCAATTAAAAAATTAAAAAACGCAGACAATGCAGGACAAGTTGTTAATGGTAGATTTAATAAATGGTTAGACAAATGGGTTTCTCAACCTTTTAGATCTAGAGGTAAACAAACTAAAGAAGCATTTCAACAAGAAAGAAAATTAGTAGGAGTTGAAGCTTCTGATCAAAATGTTACTGAAACAATTGTAAGAGAATTAGACGGACAGATAAGTAAACTGTTTCCATTTTTTAAAAGAGCCATTGGTGACAAAACTGTAGATGGCCAACGTAAGTCACTTCTTCGACAGATGAATAAAGTTTTACTATCTAGTGAGAGAAATGCAAATAAATTAGATCCTATTATTGAAACAACTACTGATGCTACTGGAGAGTTAATTGAAAAAGTTAGATTTGGTGGAATGAATACTCAAGCTATGAATGAGTTTACAGAACAGTTAGCTAAACTAGGAGCAAAGGCTAACGATATAGAAGCTATAAAATTAAATCTTGGAGTAATGAGATCTGGTTGGGGTGATTTATTTTCTTCAATGGGTAGAAGATTAGATGCAAACGGAGCACAAGAATTTAGAACATTGTTTGGAGATAAAGTTACTACGTGGTTAGACTCTACATACGATGTATTTAAAAATAGAAAATCTAAAGTAGGTGAAATGTACACACCTACTGCTCAAATAATGGAATCTGCTAAAGCATCTTTCAAACAATTATATAGAGATAATGTAGGAAAAGAATTATCTGATGCAGCAGCACAGAAAGAAGTTTTAAAAGTTTATAACTCTGCAGGTCTTGAAGAAGGATTTAAACTAAACTCTAAATCAGATCCTTATTTTCAAGTTCCTGATTTCTTTTTAGGAAAGTCTGCAGCAGATGATGCATTAAAAGTAAATGATAGTAGGTTAGCTGAAATGACTGGTGTACAAAAACAAGTTATAGAGGATTTGTTTGGTAAAGGTAATGATGCTTTTCAAACTATTTTAAATGGTACTAATAAACTATCTGGTATTGTAAGACGTAATGAATACTTCGATAATCTTTTAAATACTTCTAATGAATTAAGAGCTGCAGGTAAAACTCCTACGTTTGCTAACAGTAGAGATGAAGCAGCAAGATTGTTTGGTGGAATAGAAAATGTAGATTGGAAAGCAGTTACTCCCGTTCAAGCTACTAAAGCAGGGATAAAAGGTATAGAGCCGCTTGATCCTTTTCTTGACTACAAACAAACTTTAAAACCATTAAAAGGTGAACGTAAACCTTTATTAAGAGGGGAAGTAGATATGGAACTTCCTATTCATAACCCACTACAAACGAAGTATGCATTAGCAGGAACAGTAGATAGTATTGTAAAACCTATTGATGAAATGGCTGCAGGTAAAAGTCTTACTTCTCAAATTTATCAAAACTTAATTCTATATCCTAAAGCTACATCACAAATGGCTAAAACAATTTTATCTCCATTTACTCACGCAAGAAACTTTGTAAGTGCAGGAGCTTTTGCTATGGCTAATGGTATCGTTCCTTTCTCGGATCCTCAAGCGGTTAAGCAAGCGTTTAATGCTTTACAAGTTGCAGGACCAGGAACAAGAAATTCAAATGAGTTTTATCAAAAACTTTTAAGACTAGGTGTAGTTAACTCACAAGTACAACTTGGAGATCTACAAAACTTATTAAGAGATGTTAACTTTGGTGGAGTTACTGGTAAACTTGCATCTGCGGATAACCTAGCAAGTTATGGATTAAACAGATTACTTAAAGGTTTATCTAAAGTTAAAAAGTTTTCTGAAGATGCATACACAGCAGAAGATGACTTCTGGAAGATATTTTCTTTTTTAGGTGAAAATTCAAGATTACAAAAAGCTTTTAGAAATAATGGTTTAAGAGAAGGTGTAAAGTTTCACGACATAGAAGGAGCTAAAAAAGTAAAAGAATTAATAAAATCAGGTATGAGTAGAGCTGATGCAGAGGAGGCAATTCCAACAGTAAGATGGAAAGATGAAATGTTTGATGAAATGTCAGCAGATATCATTAGAAATAATATTCCAAACTACGCTTATGTTTCTGAATTTGTAAAAGGTTTAAGAAAGTTTCCGCTTGGAAACTTTGTATCTTTCCCAGCGGAAATAATGAGAACAAGCACTAACATTGTATCTAGATCACTAGATGAAATATTTTATGAAACTACTATTAATGGAAAATTAGTAAAACCTTTAAGAAATATAGGTCTTAAAAGATTAGGTGGTATGGCCTTTACAACAGCTGCCGTACCTACAGGGATCGCAGCTGGTATGTCAGCGCTTTACAATGTAACAGAAGATGAACGTTCAGCGATGAGAAGATTTGTAGCGGACTGGTCTAAAAACTCTACATTGATTCCAATTAGAGATAAAGAAACTGGTAAATTAAAATACGTAGATTTCTCTCACGCTAATGCATACGATACAATTACAAGACCCATTCAAACTATATTAAACAGAGTACAAGCTGGAGAAACAGATAAGAATGGAATGATGGATGATTTTATTATGGGTATGATTGAATCTACAAAAGAATTAGGTTCACCATTCGTTAGTGAATCTATTTGGACTCAAGCGTTAATGGATGTGGCTCCTGTTTTAGGTAGAAATGGTAGAACTCCAGAAGGTTATAAAGTATGGAGTAATCAAGACCCTATAGGTACAAAAGTTTCTAAAGCAGTAGGACATTTGATTCAATCGCAAGCACCTTTGAACTGGAAACAATTAAAAAGAATTGGCTTATCTATGAAACCTACTGATGACCTGGGTAGACTAGATGATAGAGGAAGACAGTATGAATTATCAAATGAGTTAATGGGAATCGTAGGTGCAAGAGCAATTGAAATTGAACCTGAAAAATCTATGATTTATAAAACTGCAGATTACTTAAGAGGTGCTAGAGAATCTAAAGCTTTATTTTCAACTGTAGCTTTAAGAGGTGGAGAGGTAACTCCAACTGCATTAGTAGATGCCTACATTAATGCTAACAGAGCTTTGTTTAGTAATCAAAAAGAATTATTAAAAGATGTTCAAGCAGCTACAACATTAAAAGGAGATATGAGAAAAATTGGATCTTATGTTTCTGGTAAGATTGGAAAAAAAAATTATGGAGCTATTCGAAAAGAAATGTATGTTCCTTACGTTCCTTCTAAAAATGTATTTCGTAAATCAAGACAAATAACAAGAGACATACAAGAAGTAGATCCAAATTATAGAGATCCATTAAGAGATATATTGCCTCTAATTGCAAATATTAGAAGACAATTATTTAGGTATGATCTAAACGATATGTTTCCAGAACTAGAAAATCCTCTTAACCTTACTTTAGGATCGGAAATATTAAACACTGTACAAGCTCCTTTAATTAATTTAGGATTTTTAGGGGAAAATAATATAATAAAACCACCAATGACTGTAGATCCAGTCACTGGACTAACTTCTTCAGAAGAAGTATTATTAGATCCTATGGAAAAAATGTATAGAAAAAATCAAAGAAAAACTAACAAACCAGTATAATGGCAATAGAACCCAAAACAACCAGAGAACACATTTTATCTTTATACGGACACATTTCAGGTGTTAAGAAAAATTTAAAACACGTACACGAGGATGTAGAAAAATTGGGCGGTAAGATAGATAAAGTCTATTGGGTTCTTTTAGCAGCAGCGGGAACTGCTGCACTCTTCGCTATAGAAAAAATCATTAACTAGGAGAAAAATTATGCAGTTGAGTAAACACTTTACTTTGAGAGAGATGACCAATTCGATGACTGCTCAACGTAAGGGCATAGATAATACACCAGGGTCTGGTGAGATAAAAAGTTTAGGTGATCTGTGTTATGAAGTTTTAGAACCGCTACGGGCACACTTCGACAAGGCTGTAACAATTACTAGCGGATACCGGAGCGAGGCGCTTTGTGAAGCGATCGGTAGCAAAAAGACTTCGCAGCACGCGAAGGGCCAGGCGGTCGACCTAGAAATATTTGGCGTGCCCAACATTAAGACAGCTTACTGGCTACAAAATAACGTAGACTTTGATCAATTGATAATGGAGTACTATGATAAAGATGATCCAGCAGGTGGATGGGTCCACATTAGTTATCACGAATCTGGATCAAACAGAAAACAAGTTCTTACTTTTGACGGTAAAAAATACACTGAAGGTCTTCCAGATATGGAATGGAAAGACGGCAAAGTCGTAGGTTAACTACACATACAACCCATAAAAGAACCACTACCATCATTCATTATGTGTAAGTTTAAAGTATCTGCATAACCTGTAAGTTTAAGTCTTAATATTTCACACAGATCAAAACAATCTACTTCAGCAGTTATAGCAATACCTTCCATTATCTTTTTTGTAACAGGTATTAATTGATATAAACCATCATTTAAAATGATTAGTTCCATTAGATCTCGTGGCCCATATCTAAAGTTAACATATAAACTTTTTTAGGAACCTTCTGTTGATTATCTACATAAGTATAATGATTCATTTCTTTAACAA
>Ga0209634_1003681_pt1 | contig 10257 bp, 14 predicted proteins | sample LinPmetageLP40_FD_184043 | JGI IMG/M metagenome (GOLD analysis project Ga0209634, IMG submission 184043) | Marine viral communities from the Pacific Ocean - LP-40 (SPAdes) (version 2) | ecosystem: Environmental > Aquatic > Marine > Oceanic | place: Pacific Ocean | collected 2010-08-26 | reverse complement strand
CTACAGAAGGAAGGATACAAGATATGAGTGATTTGAACGTCGAAGATGCGGCGGTAATGTCGAAGGAGGTACTAGATTTATTAAACAAGTGGAAGAAGCGTGGGTATTGTCCGGCCCAATGCGCATACGCGATGCTGATGAAGTTCACGGCGATAGCTGATGAGGTCATCGATGAGAACGATCTTATGGATTTCTTGGAGGACGCAAGGATTCATGGATTGCAGATGTCAGAATTAATCATGGAGAAACCAAAGTATGTTAATTGAAGAGAAAGAACTTGTAATAACCAATGTAACTACACTTACGAAGATGGCTGCGGCCTTTGCATGGACCGAGGAGCAGGAAGATGTGTTCATCAGTCGTGATGTAATAGCGGCGTTTGGTTCGGATTTGGTAGCGGGGGATCTTGTTAAGGCCGTTGTGATACCGAACAGGTGGGATAAGAGGGAGAAAACGCCCTACAAGTGCATTCGCATATCGTCTCGTGTATCTGATACGCCTGAGACTATTGTACCTGATCCGGAGCCAGTGGTTGAGATACCACCATTGCGAGATTTGATACATGATTTGATGTGCGAGTATGAGAATGAGTTTTTCTCTGTTGAGGACATGTCTCATCAAGAGATTTACGAGCACCATCCACGCACGGGCAGGGAGGAGATTCGTGTTGCGTTGGACGGTTTGCACACGGCTGGATTGATATGCAAGGCGGCGGTATTTAGTTCGACCAATCAGTCGCACAAGGCCAGCTTTAATTTGTATTCCAAGGACATTTCAGCATTTGAGTGGGGTGTTCGATGAAGATACACTATGAACAAACTCTTCGAGGGATGCGTCAAGCTGCTGCTGTTGAGAACAAAGCGATGCGTGATAAGTTTGGTAACACTGCTGCTTTTTGGGTTGATGGCAAGAAGTGCCAGCCTCCCAAGCCGCAGGATTATAAGTTACCGTCACCTTTTCCTAAGATTACGCCTGATGTTCCTAAGACTCTTGGGGATGACAAGCGGATGGGATCAAAGGTTGCGCGACAGTTGGTTGCGTTTAAGCAGCACGGCATTACTCGAAAGGCCGCATCGGAGATTATGGATATATCGTTAGAGGAGCTTGATAAGAAGCTCGTGCGTTATAAGGTAGAGCTTGATTAAAAAAGTGGGCCGCAGAGATGCGGCCCAGTTGAGGCGTCAAGATTAGTCTACCATTGACGGTTTTAGCGTAACAGGTTTCTTACCGGAATCAAACTCTTTACGGATCATCCAAGCGAGTTGACCTGCCATTGATCTGTGCTCACGATGGGCCAGATTTTTTAGCATGAAGTGATCTTCTGTGGAAATAGCTACGTTCTTCCACGAATCCTTGTCTCTCATAGTACTATCATCCTTATGTTTACACAGATGATATATACCACCCCCACATCATACACAACTAGCTACGGCATTTACCAATTCTTTTTTCTCTGTTTAGTCGAACGCCTTCTGTTTCGTTTCGATAGCCTTGGATCATGCCAATGTTGTGACCTGAGAAGCCATCGGTCAGGGCGCGAGAGATATCCATGGATAGCCCTGTTTCTTTTGCGATGACTGCGGCGGCGGTTTCACGGGTACGCAAGCCTTTCTTTCTGTCCACGATTGCTTCTGTTACCTTTTTGGCGTCAAAGTCAGCCATTTCTTTACCTCTTCTCCAAGTACGATTGCGCCTATTTCAATCTTAGAGCGAAGGGCCGCAACGATCTTCTCGTCTATGGTGTCCTCTGACATAAGGTCCACATATGTTACGGGATTGCGTTGTCCTATTCGATGGCAGCGGTCCTCTGATTGCATTCGCGTCTCCAGATTGAAGTCGTTGGCATAGTACACCACGAGGTTTGCTTCGGTCAACGTGAGGCCATATCCTGCGGTTGCAGGATTGCCGATAAAGAACCGAAGCGGATGGTCTGGGTTTTGAAAGTTACGGACGATATCGTTTCGAGCATCGTCTGTTGTATCCCCGAAGTAAGAGGCTGCAACGCCTTCTCCGAATATATTGTTCAGAGTTTCGGTAATCATGATAATGTCGTGACGGAACCGTGACCAGATGATTGCTTTACCGGAGTGTTCTTCAAGTATTTCCAGTAGTGCGTCTGTTCTTTTGGTCGGGAAGGTAAGGACATCTCCCTCGTCTGTCTTGAGGTGTCCGCACAGTACTTGCTGCAACCTGAGTAGCTGCGTGATTACTGCTGGTGCTGACACGAGTTCAAAGTCTCCTAGTATTGTCATGGCCTCGGTTCGGATATCGTTGTACATCTTGGCTTGTTCGGGCGTCAGACTGACGTACCTAGATGTGTAGAGTTTTTCCGGAAGGTCGAGGCAGTCTTTCTTGAGCACCCGATACGAGAAGTAGTCGATACGTTCTGTTAGTTCGTCCAAGTTCCGGTAGCCGAGCACCTTGTTGAAAGCGGCTGCGCCCATGGATACTTTTTGCAAGACTGCGTATCGGTTTTGGAAAGCGTAGAAGCTATCGTATCCGAGCATACCGGGCTGTAGGAAGTCTGCTTGTGAGAAGATATCCATGGGGGATTTTGTGATTGGAGAGCCTGTCAACAGTCTTTTATACTGGAACGCTGCTGCAATCTTTGTTAGACTTTTAGTGCGTTTGGCCTTGTGATTCTTGATCGTGGTTGATTCGTCAATCGCTATCATTCCCCTTGAGCCAAACGCACGAGCCAACCACTGCCCTGCCTTTTGTCCTTTGACCGTGGAGAAGGCTTCGACGTTCATGACGAAGATGGTTAGTCCCTCGAACTTATCTTGAACGCCACGCATTTCTTCGGCTTGTTTTTTGTTTGCGCCTGAGACCCATCGAATTACACGGTGGGGTATTTTCTCTGACAGGTGTTCGGGTATTTCTTTGGCTACCCAGTTACGATAGACGCCTTTTGGTGCGAGGACCAAGGCGAAGTCGATCTCTCCTGCGCAGTATAGTGTGCCCATGTTGTCGATCAGGACTTTTGATTTTCCTGTTCCCATCTCCATGAAATATCCGAAGCTGCGCCTGTTGAGGCCCATGTCCAATGCGGTCTGTTGATGGTCGTATGGTTTAGTTTTAAAAATATAGTCCATAGCTCTTGCATTCCTCCATTACAGTCTGTATATAGGTAGAACGCACAAAGCGTCAACCCCAACCCTGAAGAGGAAATACTTTTATGAGTGACATTTTTGAAGATATCTTCGATGAGACCAGTGCATTGCAAGATATTAATACTGAGACTGGTAAGACATTGAGCAGCATGGTGAATGCTCTGCGCAATGTCGAGAAGCAGATAGCGGATGCAGAAGCGCATCTCAAGGTTCTCAAGTCAGAGAAGCACAAGTTATCTGTGGAGAACATCCCAATGTTAATGGATGAGATGGGACTGGAGCGTGTAGACGTTGACGGTCTTACGGTTAGTCGGAAGATGATGGTTCACGCCTCTATTCCTGCGGCTAACAAGGAACGTGCATTCGAGTGGCTGCGCGATAATAACTGCGATGACATTATAAAGAACGATGTGACATGCTCGTTCGGTAAAGGCCAAGATAATCTGGCTGGTGATGTTGTGGGTATGCTTAGGGGCCGTGGCTTCGAGCCAGCTACTAAGACACACGTTCATCCTTCTACACTCAAGGCGTTTGTTAAGGAACGTTTTGTGGAGGGCAAACCTATCGATCTCGACTTGTTCGGGGCATTCATTTCAAACGTTGCAGAAATCAAGAGGAAATCATAATGGCAAACGCGGTAGCAAAAAAGAAAAATGCAGAGTTAAGCACAGACTTATTGGGCGATATCATGGAGTTCGCTGGAGAGGGTGCAACATTTGATAGCTCTGAGATGGAGATTCCGTTCATTCGGATTGCACAAGCAATGTCTCCACAGGTCAGCAAGAGCAAGCCTGAGTTCATCAAGGGCATGGGTCAGGGTGACATGTACAATACTGTGACGAGTCATTTCTGGGAAGGAACGGATGGCGTGGAAATAGTACCGTGCTATCAGACCACAAAGTATCTGGAGTTTACTCCTCGTGATGAGGGTGGTGGTTTCCACGGTGAGATACCTGCGGATAGTCCTCGTATTCGCACGACTACACGCAATGGGTCCAAGGAGATCTTGGACAATGGTAACGAGTTGGTCAAGTCGGACCAGCACTTCTGCCTTGTGTTAGATGAGGACGGTGGTTTTCAGAAAGCCTTGATTGACATGAAGTCAACGCAGTTGAAGGTTAGCCGCCGTTGGAAGTCACAGATTGCCTCACAAAAGGTAAAGCGTCCAGACGGCACATCTGTTCTGCCTCCGTTGTTTGCAACCCGTTGGAGGATTGGAACGGTAGAGCAAAGCAATGCCCAAGGAACGTGGTACAACTATACTGTTTCGCCTGTTGGTTTGGTTGAGAGCCGAGACATGTTGTTGGATGCCAAGGCTTTCCGTGATTCGATACAGGCGGGTGAAGTAAAGGCTGCTTCGGAGGTGACTCCTGCCTCCACAAACGATGATGAAGACATCCCGTTTTAAGTAGCTAAGAACAGGGTAAGTTTTCTCCGGAAGATTTACCCTGTTTATTTTAAACAGGAGTAAGTCATGTCAGCAGCTAAAAGAATGTTGGCGGTATTTCAAGGATCAGAGCAGGGCCATGGTCAGACGCACGTTGGAAAGACGGGACGTAATGGAAAGACAGAGGCTAAGTATCAGATCGTTCGGGAGCCACTAACCACAGAATCCATGAGGGACCATCTAAGCGGTAGGTCAGGTATTGGTTGTATTCCGATTAAGTCGGGTAACGTATGCAAGTTTGGTGTCTTGGACATTGATGTGTATGATTTGGATCACGCCGCATTAAACAAGAAGATCGTCAGCTTGGGCTTGCCTCTGCATCATTGCAGGTCGAAGTCGGGTGGGGCGCATTTGTATTTGTTCTTAGAGGATTGGGAACAGGCATCGTTGGTCAGGGAGATACTGTCTGAGATGTCTGCTGCGTTGGGCTTCTCTGGATGTGAGGTGTTCCCGAAGCAAGATACTATCATCGAAGAACGTGGTGATTTGGGTAATTTTATAAACCTGCCATACTTTAACGCGGACCAGACCATGCGGTATTGCTTTGACTACGAGTGTCAGGCGATGGAGATTGATGAGTTCTTGGATCAGGCTGAGAAGGGCCGCATATCCATGGCGGAGCTTACGGCATTGCAGTTTGGTGGGGAGCGTAAGTTCTTCACGGATGGGCCGTGGTGTCTGGAGACGATGGCAAGTCAGGGTTCGATTACGGAATACCGGAACATTACAATGTTTGCGGTGGGCGTGTACTGTCGAAAGAAGTGGCCTGATGATTGGAAGACGCACCACGAGGAGTTCAACAGGGTACTGTGTGATCCTCCGCTACCAGCTAATGAGATGGTTGAGCTACAGAAGTCGCTGCTAAAGAAGGATTACTTTTACCAGTGCGAGGTATGTCCTCTCAAGGATTTCTGCAACAAAGAGATTTGCAAGACGCGCCCGTTTGGTGTTGGCAATGCTGCACCGGACGCTGCGGACATAGGCGGTCTTACGATCATGTTATCCGAACCTCGTTTGTATTTCATGGATGTGGACGGACGCAGGGTTGTGTTGTCCACGGATCAGCTACAGCATCCTTCGCTTTGGCAGAAGGCTTGTATGGAGCAGATCGATATGATGCCTCCGCAGCCCAAGCAAGCGGATTGGCAACAGTTGATTAACATGATGATGGGCACAGCCACGAAGATATCTGTACCGGAAGAGTTGACCTATCGCGGTCAGTTCAAAGAGCATCTGCGTGATTACTGCACAAGTCGGGTTAGGGCCATGTCTCCGGAAGAGTTGACCATGAACAAGCCGTGGACCGAGGAGGGTGTGACGAAGTTCAAGATCGAAGGGTTGGAGCAGCATTTAAAGAACCGAGGGTTTACCTCGTACACACGGGCACAGATCCAAGACGGCATCAAGCAGTTGAACGACAATCAAGAGTGCCACGGGCATCAGAACATACGCAGGGAGGATGGGACACGTAGTACGCTGCGCGTTTGGTGGGTTCCTGCATTTGACGATACGGAAATAGACACAACTGGAAAGGAAGAGAGTTATGACATCCCGTTCTAAACTACTGAGGGTAGGTGAGTTATCGGAGTGGTTGGCGGTATCTAAGTCAACGATTTACAAGTGGGTTGATCTGGGAACATTCCCACAGCCTCTTGTACTGGGGGAGGACGATGGTAGGCGCAGTGCCTCGCGTTGGGAGGAGTCGGCTGTACAGGAGTGGTTGGATAATCGCCGCCGTGGTGTGCAGGAATGATACCTAACGCGACTACGATCTTTGGACCTCCGGGCTGCGGCAAGACCTACGCTCTAATGGAGGAGGTCGAACAGGAACTGAGCAGAGGCACTGCGCCAGATCGAATTGGCTATTGCTCTTTTACTCGTGCGGCGATTGGCGAGGCCATGGACCGAGCAACGAGTAAGTTCAACCTTGAACAAAAGCAGCTACCGTTTTTCAGGACACTGCACTCGTGGGCGTTTCGTGGGCTTGGCATACAGACCACGGATATGATGCAGCGTGAGGATTGGGGTGTCTTGGGCCGTGATCTTGGGATGCTTTTCAAAGGGGTGTCTGCAATTTCACCTGACGATGGGCTTGTGATTCCATCTGGGTTTGAGGATGCAGACCGCTATCTACAGATGCAGACTAGAGCACGGTATCGTAAGATTACGCTAGAGCAAGAGTACAACGACTTTAATGATCGTGATTTGTTTTTCTCGCAGCTTAAACGTTTGGACAAGGCTCTTACATCTTACAAGGCAGAGATGTTCAAGATGGACTTTGTGGATCTGATTGAGAAGTACATAGAGATTGGTGAGGTGCCGTACCTAGAGCTTCTGATTGTGGACGAGGCACAGGACCTTACGCCTTTGCAGTGGGATATGGTTGCAGCCATAGCGGAGAACGCTAATCGTGTGGTGATTGCAGGGGATGACGATCAGGCGGTGCACCGTTGGACGGGCGTTGATGTGAGCTTGTTTCTTACTGCGTCACCAAACCATCGTGTTCTAACACAGAGCTATCGGATGCCTCAGAGTGTTCACAGTCTATCGCAGCAAGTGGTGCGTCGAATTTCAAAGAGACAACCCAAGAAGTTTGATCCTACGGATAGATCAGGCAGAGTTAGCTACCTGATGGGCACACACGAGTTAGATGTGTCCGAGGGGTCTTGGACTCTGATGGCTCGTACCAATAGCTTTGTGCAAAAGTGGGCCGAGCAACTACGTTACGATGGCTACATGTATTCGATCAAGGGAAAGCCAAGCATAAAACCAGAGATGGCATCTGTGGTTAGTACGTGGCGTATGTTGCAACGCGGAGAGGGCGTGGCTTTGGCATCGATACGAGAGATGTACGATAACGTACCAAAGCAGGGGGATAACGCTGTTGTAAAGCGTGGGGCCGCAAAGCTCTTGGACGCTATAGACCCATCCGAATATATGACCTACGATACTCTTGTGGAAAAGTGTGGTTTGATTGCGCCTAGTCATAGGGACGCTTTGGATGTGGCTCGTATGGGCGAGGACATGAAGTACTACGTCCGAACGATTGAGCGTAGGGGCGAAAGCATTACGGACACGCCAAGAATAAACGTGTCCACGTTCCATGGCATGAAGGGGGCGGAGGACGATAACTGCGCGGTCTTCTTGGGCAGCACCTATGCATGTGTTAACACGGACCATCCTGATGATGAGCATCGGGCCATGTACGTTGGTATAACGAGAACCAAGAACAGGCTGTGCCTGATCGATACAGACATGAGGTATAAGTATCAGTTATGAAAAAGTTGCACGTTTATAGGCATATTACTGCCGAGCAGTGGGAGGCGATGCCCCAACCTGCTCAGAAGAAGATGACAAGAGAAGAGTTTGCGAACATGCCTGTCGATGAGGTTCCTAGCACAGAGTATCGATGGTCCGAAGAGCTAAATACATTTGTTGTACACGGTGTGATTGGAACGAAGCATTGAACTGTTGGCATTGCGAGACGCAATTAATCTGGGGCGGAGACCACGATTGTGAGGACGAAGAGGAGTTTGCAATGGTAACAAACTTATCCTGTCCCACATGCGATAGCCTTGTACTGGTCTACTACCCCACACAAGAGGAGGACGAAGATGTCCCAGCCTACGAATAAATGGGCGTATCACTGGGGCGTTAGGGATGACGGCCTGTATATCTGGGAGAACGGTGTGAAGATAGCCGTGATTGACCCAATACATTTTAAATACTTATTGGCAGAATTAGCGGAGCACCTAAAGTGGCAAGAGACCGAAAAGACAAAAGCACAGTAAACTTTCTGGCGCGTATGGACCTAGACGAGTACCTTGATCCGGATTGGAATATCCCGACAGAGTACCCAGATCTAACAGGGTACAGACAGATTGCTGTTGACCTAGAAACACGAGATCCACGGATCAAGGAGATGGGGCCGGGATGGGCGCGTCGAGATGGTTATGTTGTTGGCATTGCCGTAGCAGCAGGGGATTACTCTGGGTACTTCCCGATACGTCATGAGAACGGACACAATCTTGATGTCAAGATGACATTGAAGTGGCTCAAGAAGCAGATGGCTACGCCTGACATAGATAAGATTATGCACAATGCCACGTATGATACGGGGTGGTTGTTGGCAGAAGGAATAGAGGTCCAAGGTCGGATTATCGATACGATGGTTGCGGCACCTTTGATTGACGAGAACCGTTTTTCCTACAGCCTAAACAATCTGGGCCGTGATTACATAGACATGCGCAAGGACGAGAAGATGCTACGGGCTGCGGCACGGGATTGGGGCATTGATCCCAAGGCGGACATGTGGCGTTTACCTCCCAAGTTTGTTGGGGCGTATGCGGAGCAGGATGCGGTCATGACTCTGAAGCTATGGGAGCGTTTGAAGATAGAGATTGGTGCACAGGATCTGAACCACATCTTTAACTTGGAGACATCGCTGATTCCTATGATGGTGAAGATGAAGGCCAATGGAGTACGGGTCAACCTCGACAAAGCGGACGTTGTGCGTAAGGAGTTGGCGGTCAAGACCAACGAGCTACGCCTGTTTATCAAGGACAAGTCGGGTATAGAGATAGAGCCATGGGCCTCTTCTTCTGTGCAGAAAGTGTTTGAGGCGTTGAGCCTAGACTTCCCACGCACGGAAAAGGGAAACGCTACGTTTCACAAGCAGTTCCTAAACGCACATCCGCACGAGGTGTGTCGGGCATTGGTAAAGCTGCGAGAGTTTGACAAGGCCGACAGTACGTTTATCGAAAGCATCCTGCGGCACGAGCATAACGGCAAGATACATTGCGAGTTCCACCAGTTGCGCAGCGACGATGGGGGCACTGTGACGGGCCGCTTCTCAAGCTCGAACCCGAACCTTCAGCAGATTCCTGCACGAGACCCGGACATCAAGCGGATGATACGTGGCCTGTTCGTCCCAGAGGAGGGCCAGCAGTGGGGGTCTTTTGATTATTCGTCTCAGGAGCCACGGTTATTGGTTCACTTCGCTGCAAGCATCCCTGAGAGCTTCAAGCACCCGTTGGTCGATACGGTTGTGGAAGCCTACCACACAGGAGATGTTGATCTGCACCAGATGGTTGCGGACATGGCAGGGATTACACGTAAGCAAGCCAAGACTGTGAACCTTGGAATCATGTATGGCATGGGCGTGGGCAAACTGGCAGCGGAGCTAGACATATCCAAAGAGGAAGCCAAGGCATTGCTGGAGACGCACAGGGAGAAGGTGCCCTTTGTTAAGCAGCTTGCAGGAATGGCCTCCAAGCAGGCGGAGAAGAAGGGACAGATACGCACGTTGCTAGGACGCTTGTGTCGTTTTGATAGGTGGGAGCCAACCACGTTTGGATACACGGCTCCGCTATCTTTTAAGGATGCCTTGGAGAAGTATGGCAACATCAACAATATCCGCAGGGCGTTTACCTACAAGGCTCTAAACAAGTTGATCCAAGGATCAGCAGCCGATCAAACCAAGAAAGCGATGGCGGACTGTCACGCGGAGGGGCTGATGCCTATCCTCACGGTGCATGACGAACTGTGCTTCTCTGTGGAGAGCGAGGAGCAAGCTGCACGGATCAAGGACATTATGGAGAACGGTTTAAACGATGTGCTCAAGGTTCCATCTAAGGTGGATCAGGAGCTTGGTGCAGACTGGGGCGAGGTTGGCTAACGACCAAGCTGTTCTGCTAG
>Ga0209634_1003677_pt1 | contig 10261 bp, 4 predicted proteins | sample LinPmetageLP40_FD_184043 | JGI IMG/M metagenome (GOLD analysis project Ga0209634, IMG submission 184043) | Marine viral communities from the Pacific Ocean - LP-40 (SPAdes) (version 2) | ecosystem: Environmental > Aquatic > Marine > Oceanic | place: Pacific Ocean | collected 2010-08-26 | reverse complement strand
CCAAGGTCAACAACAGATCCTGTATCGATACTAGGCGGTTGTTGACCTTGGAGTATTGCATAAATTACACTGTCTGATGGTTTATTCGGTGTAGAATATAAATCTGGATTTGGTTGAGGTTGTAAAGAATCTGAAGGTCCAGCAGCACTATCATATACAATTTTTCGTTGTCCTATACCTAATGCATTTTGTCTTCTTTGTTTATTAAATTCTGGTGCATCTATTTCATCTTGCTCTAAGTTAGCTTGTCTTTGAGCTTGTCTTTGAGCTTGTCCTCGCGCTTGTCTTTCAGCGTGTTCTCTTAAAAGTAGTTCTCTTATCTCTATAGCATCTATTTCATCTTGGTCTAAGTTATCTCGTCCTTGAGCTTCTAGAGCTTGTCTTTCTTCCCATACTCTTTGTTCTCTTTGTCTATTATCTATTTTTTTGTGTTGTATACTTTCTTTAATTTTTCTTGCACTTCCTTTTCTTAAATAGCCATATCCACGCTTTCCTTGAGAACCTAACGTTGGTTTATAATATAAATGACATATATTTTCATCAAAATTAGTTCTTTTTTTTATGTCTTTTATATGGGGAATTGTAGAGTCATCAAAGTAATGATCCTTTAATTCTTTTTTTTCTGCCTTAGTTATTCTTAAACTTTTACATGATGGTTGTTTTTCTAAATCTTTTAATTGATTTACACCCCATTCGTCAAAAACCGATATTATAACATCATTGGTTGCATATGTTCCAGTTTTTTGTGGTTTAAGTTTTGATTTTTTTTTTTGTGGTTTAACTTTTGATTTTTTTCTAGAACGTCTTTGGGCTCGTGTATTTATTGAAACTTCACCATGGACAGATTCAACAATAGGCATGTAATCTTCTAGATTTTGTGATTCAGCTGTATAACTAGCAAATATTCCTGCATTATTTATTGGATAAAATATATCATCTGGTTTACGATAATATAAATCATCACAATCATGTTGTTCTTGACCGTTTTTTTTTGCATAAATATTTCTTAAATCAAGTTCTTGTATATTGTCAAAATTCGGACATAAATTTATTTGAGAAGTAGATAAAGGGTTAGGTGTAAACTCACCTCCTTTGAGTGATTTTTTAGCTTTTCGGCTTCTATAACTTTTTCTCCTTTTTATGCTTTTTATGCTTTTTATCCTTTTCATACTTTTTCTTGATAATCTTGGCATTATAAAATAATAAAATAAAATAAATATTTTGTATTAAATAAATAAATAAATAATAAATAAAATAAAATAAAATAAAATAAATATTTTTAAAATAAATAAACAATAAATAACTACTTAAACTATTCTTTTCCTCTCTTTCTCAAATAATTAGGATGTCTAGGAACACCTCCATCACTTAAACCCATATAAGTAAATGTAACAATAGTTCCGATTGGATGTGTTTTTTTATAATTTTGTCTTATTGAATCATCCATACCTGATATTGTAAATTTTATATTTTTATTTTTAACTAGTTGACACTTAAACGCACCTAACATATTTGCATACTTGCCTGAACCAGGCTTATATCCAATAATTTTACATTCTGCATCAAATAATTGTTTTACTTTTAGTAAATAATTACTTCTTTTTTTATCATATGGACTATTTGGAGCTCTTAACATAACACCTTCAGCACCTTTTGAAACTAATTTATCAAAATGTTTATAAACATCTGCTTCAGTTTTAACCTTAATTTGTTTAGTCATTATAAGTGGACATTTACCTGAATGTTTTTTACATTGATCCTTAATTAATTTTTGTATTTTAGCTGTTCTTTCTTCAAACATACCACTCATTGTTGGTGAATCAAATATTTGGTATGTAACATTTGCCTTTTTCCAAGCTTCACAGTCAGCTTCTTTCTTTTTAAATAATCCACATTTTTGAAAATTTTCTCTTCCCATAAATAATTCTCCATCTAATGCTTCATTTGTTGGCAACCATTTCTTAAAATCTGGTGGTGATGGGAAGATATTGCCATTTCTACTTACAAAATCTTGTCCATTCCATATTGCTCTGTAACCATCATATTTTTCTGATAAAAACCATCCATTAGGTGCCTGTGTAGAACCCTTTGGTGCAGTTTTAATTTTACCAGACTTTGGATCTTTGAAAGTGTGAGCAAGCATAACACCATGTTTATTAACGTCATATAATACTTTACCTTTTGGTAATTTTAATGCTGGTTGCGCAGTAGTCTTTTTTACAACTGATTTAGGTTTTTTTGCGGATTTTGTGGCCTTTGCTGGTTTTGATCTATCAATAACACATCGTCCTTTGGGGCTCAATACTTTTCCAGGTGGACAAGCTTTCTTTACAACTAATTTATCTTTTTTTGTGGCCTTTGCTGGTTTTGATCTATCAATAACACATCTTCCTTTGGGACTCAATACTTTACCAGGTGGACATGTTTTCTTTTCTGCCTTTGCAGTTGATTTTGCTTTTGCTTTTGCTTTTGCTTTTGGTTTACTTTGAACTAATTTTTTTTTGGTTGGTTGGCATTTTGTTTTATTACCATTACATTTTACCCATCTATTAGATTTTCCCGATTTAGAATTAAATCTAACTACCTCATAAGACATACCGTCATTTCCTGAAGCCACTGTTCCTACTGAACAATCATTTGCAGGTATGGGTGGTGAGGAGCGCTCAGCATATTTTTTTTCGAATCTCATTACACAATTAGCGTTCTTTTTTACTAATCTTACTTTTGTTGATTTTGGTGATTTTTTTTGAATAGTTTTAACAGCCATTGCTTTTGCTTTAGACGCTTTTTTTTTCTTTTGAACGTATCCTTTCTTTACTTTTGATTCTATTTGTTTTTGCATATATTTAGAGCCCCATTTGATATTGTGATAATAAAATCTTTTTTCTATTCCATTATTGCCTATTTTTCCATATCTTACATATACGTTAGGACGATCTTCATTCCAATAATTTTCAATTTCCCAAAATTTAAAATTATTCTTATCTTGATCAATAAGTTCAAAATATACCATATACAATTAATAAATCTTTTATTTTTATTATAATTAATAAATTATTGTATTATTTTAATGGATAACAAATTATATAATGATTATTTTGATGACTTAATTCATTTATTTCCCTCAACAAATGATAATTTGAATCTACCAAAATATAAACATTTGAATCATTTACAAGAAAACCCATTTGATGAACAACATATTTTAGAACAAAAGAAAATGTATAAGAAGTATATCCAAACACTTTCTAATAAAAAAAATAAATCAATATATGATAAAGTCATTATTTACGATTGTGTAACTACTTTAAAAGAACATAATTCAAATCTTAAATATTTGCCTATAAATCATCAAGTTAATATGGTAACAGATTTAATGGAGATTGGAAGTGATAATACTATATTTATTTTTTCTTCTAAAAAAGATTATAAAAATGTTTTAAATAAACTAAATTCCCTAAAAGGTATATGCGATTCTATAATTAAACTTATGACACAAGGTATAGATAAACAAATTGTTTTACCTAAAATTTTGACACAAAAATTAATAGAACAATTTAAGGCTTTTAAAAAGAATAAGTCTTATAAAAATACTAAAATTAAGTTTAAGTTAGATTATGATTTTAATAAAGAAGTTGAAAAACTTGTATTACCAGCTTTAAATTTAATGATTAACTTTTTAGAAAAGATATATTTGAAAAAATCCCGTAATTCAATTGGTATGTGTGATCTACCTAATGGGAAAAATTTATACAAACTTGTTGCTACCAATATGCTAACATTAAATAATATATCAATTGATAGTATTCATAATTATGGTTTAAAAGAGGTTTCTAGATTGCAAAAAGAAATGAATAATATAAAATCAGAGTTTAATTTTAAAGGAAATTTAAAAGATTTCGCATCCTATTTAAAAAAACAAAACGCATTTTCTTCTGGAAAAGACGTTATCAACTATTATAAAGGATTATTAAAAAAAATAAATGAAACCGTTATACCAGAATATTTTAATAATAAAGTAAAAAACATGAATTGTGAAATATTACCAGTTCCAAAATTTAATGAAGAATTTAGCCCAGAAGCTTATTATATATCAGGCGATATTCAAAACAAACGAAGTGGAAAATTTTATATAAATTTAAGAAACTATAAAGAAAATAATAAATTGGAGGCAGAAGCATTGGTTTTACATGAAACAAACCCTGGACATCACTATCAATCTACATTTGTCAATGAAAATAAAGATATTCCGTTATTTTTGAAAATGAATTATTCTGAAGCTTATTCGGAAGGATGGGCATTGTATGTTGAGAATATGGGAGAATATGATAGTCTTGAAAGTTTATTTGGAAAATATATAAATGAAATGTTAAGAGCTGTAAGATTAGTTGTTGATACTGGTATTCATTATTATGGATGGAGTTATAAAAAGACTTATAATTATTGCAAGAAATATTTATTTGATTTTGATTTTCAAATACATAATCAAGTATTAAGATATATATCAGATCCTGGCCAAGCATTATGCTATAAAATTGGAGAAAAGGTAATATTGGATTTAGTTAATAAAGAAAATTCTAATAATGATTTTGATATTAAAAAGTTTAATGAAAAATTATTAGAAAATGGTGGCATACCATTATTTTTACTGAAAGAAAAATTCAATAACTAAAATAAATATTAAATATTATATTTAAACATCAAAATTATAGGTTTCGTCGTTATAACCATATATATTATTTGGTATTGCCTGTCTTGAACTTGAATTATTAGGATTTGAATAATATATAAAACTACTCGATCTTGAATTAGTATAGTCTATTACTTCATCATATAAATTACTATTATTTCTGCTTTGAAAATTATTATATTCAATATTTAAATTATTATTTTTATTTCTTTCATACTTATTGTTTCTTCGAGTTGTATCTAAATGATTATAATTATTTTTACTTCTGTTTATATCTAAATGATTATATTGATTATAATCATTTGCTGTTTCATATTTTTGTGAATAGTTATTGTATAAATCATCATCACTTATTGATCTTCTTTGATTACTATCATATATAGTATTATTTAAATGTCTATTTTTTGGTATAGGTGGTAGTTTATTTTTATTAAAAATTTCTCTATTTTGATAATATGTTTGTGTTTGTTTTTGTTCATTATAATATGGAGTTACTTTACTATTTTTAAAATAACAACAACTACAATATTTTCTTCTTTTTCGTTTTGAACAATTGTCATTTGCATAACAATAAACTGATAACCCTAGCAATAAAATAAATACTAAAAATCCAATTAATAGTTTTATCCAATTAGTTTCATAAAAATTATTATCATTTGTATTAGTTATATTAGTTGTAGTATCGTTATGAATAAATAATCCATAAATATATGTTGTAGATACCGTAGATGTTTGAGTTGTTGATTGTGTTGATGGTGTTGTTGGTGTAGATGTTTGAGTTGATGATAATGTAGATGTCTGAGTTGATGAAGGTGAAGATGTTTGAGTTGATGATAATGTAGATGTCTGAGTTGTAGACAAATAATTATAATCTACTTTGTCAAATACTAATTTATTTTGGTCATATATTATAAACTCATAAATACCATAGTTATCAATTAAATCAAATGTAAAGCTATTTAATTCAGTTGTTACATTACTAATTAAACTTTCCTCATAATAGATTTCAATAATATTGTCACCTTCGAAATTTATATTATTCCAAGTAAAACTTATTTCACTATTGTTTATAATATATGGAAAAACATTGACACCAGTAGTCTTCAGATTATTTACAATTCTTGTTATTTCGGTATTATTTTCTACCATAACTAGTTCTAAATTAGTGTTTTTATAATTTTGAAGATATTGTGGAATATTATAACTATAAAAATTATTTTGCATTATAAAACTATCAATTACATTTTGATCTCCGTCTTTTAAAGTGCAGTTTACTGACTCTAAAAATCCATTAGTATTTATATTTATTATAGTATTAGGCATAAAAACGTTATCTTCTGTTGGATTTGTAATATTTACATTTGATTTTAAATGAAAAGTATTTCCTAAAATATTTCTTTGATTATGACCTAATGTTGCAGAAAAAGGATTACTACTATTTGATAGCAAAAATTGGAATGTCATACCATCCAACGTATATTTATTTAAATCATATGGTGGTATCCAGTTTAAATAACCATTATTCACAATTTCTGAACTTAAAATATTACTATTATTTGGATATTTAACAATTATTTCATCTTGGAGTAAAAAAACATTAATATTATCTTCTGTAAAATTATTTTGCCAAGAAATATTTAAATTATTATTTACAAAATGAATAGAATTTTCAGTTGGACTAAAAATACTACTAAAAACATAAGGAATAAAAAAATTTAATATCATTAAAAATTATACTTATTTATCTTTTAAATTAATTTATATTACATTAATCTTTATAGAATTTGATTTATTAGGGACCCATTTTGGATATTTCTTACAAAAAACATTTATTGAATGATCCTCAATACTATTTTCTTCAATTGAATCATTAATATAATTTTCAAAATTAGAATTATTACATATAAACCCTAGTCTATTATGAGGTGATGTAATTTGTAATAATTCTTCTAATATATTTTCACTATAATATGAAATTTTCCAAAGATTAAAGGGTGTCATAGTTATAGATATTATGTCTTTTAAAAATATTAATCCTTTAAATGTAAAATTTTTACATATCTTCTTGTAAACCCAAGTTCTATGTGCACTCTTTATATCATCCTCTTCTAAAAATGTATATTTAGATAAATCTTCTAATACTTCTTCGGGAGACCTTTTTTTCTGATAGTTCATATAATTTCTAAACAGTGCAATTAAAGGTGCCAAAATACCAATAACCCATAAAACAGGTTTATTTGGAAAAATTATTAAATTTACTAAGATTCTGTCATTTATAATTGATAAAAATACTAATACAAGAAATATTGAACTTAGTAAAAATATAAGTAGTCTAAATATAATAATAACCATTTTATTTTTGAATAAGGAAATATATTCACTAGAATATTTTTCTATTATTCTTATTCTTTCATCATATTCATGCTGCAATTCATTATAATATCTAAGTCTCCATTTTTCACGTGTGCTATAACCTCTAGAAACTATAGTCTTTGGATTATTGTAAAATAATTCGCCATAGCTAAATAAATGATAAAATGTCACTAGTGTTAATATAAATGGCATACAAATCAAGTTAATTATTGAAATTACTCTCATTTTAAGCCTTATTTTACTTGAATATTTATTTTTTTCTGTAAAAATATTATCGTTTATCTTGAAATTATTATTATATACTGAAAAAAACATACAAAAGTATAAATTCCATTCTAATAATTTATTTAATGATTTAATTTGCAAAACATTATTGTTCAAAAGATATAAAAAGTAGTTGTCCTTTGAACAAATAATATTGTTTATATAAAATATATCTAAATCTTGATTTGTTTTTTCAGTTACATTATTTATTATAGTATTCCATTCAATATAATCTAATTCTCGATCTGTTATTTTTAATGTAGTTTTGTAATAATTACTAATATTCTTATAAACATATATGTCATCAATTACACTAATAATTTTCATAAAACTAATTATGTAAAAAAATATTAGTAAGATCCATATAAAATAGTTTATATTAAAAAAGTTAGAGATATTTACAAAATCTTGAATGTTTTGGGTCGAATCCAGTGTTATAATACCATGCATATCAACACAGTTTCCAAAAAATAGTATAAAAAATACTATAAAATTAGACACAACAATATTTATAATCTGATTTGATATCAAATTATAATAGCCTTTAAATGTATAATAGTTATATAATTGGTGTATAAAAGCTGTGTTGTTATAAAAATCATTGTTTACCTTCAAAAAACTTCTGCTAAAAATTAAAGAGCTATTATTTAATTTTTCCCACATAATACATAAGATAAAAAGAAAAGATTTAAGTTGTTTTGCTTATTAAATAATTATTTTCTTTTAATGTAATATTTTCTTCTTTTTGCAGTGTTTTTCTTTCTTTGTCTGCTATATTTAGATTTCTTATTTGATTTATTTTTCTTCAATCTACCACCATACATATTTTCCTCTACAAATGCTTCACCTGGATTATAATTTGCCAAAGCTAACTCTATTTTATCTTTAAATATTTGGAAACTATCACAATAAGGAATATCCAATTGATTATAGCAAGTATGCGAACTTGGTATTCTATCACTACTATCTAAAATATTTATAGTAAGTTTCGGTTTATTTGGAACAACAGATTGTGAGGTCCAAAATTGTAACAATCTTTGTATTTTTATATCATGTTCCTTAGTGTTATTATATTCTAATTCTGGTTTTGCAACTATATTATTTTTTGAATTAATTAAGAAAAAACTCGATAAATTACTTTTTAAATCTAATTTAGGTAGATATGATGATAATACTTGAATAAAATTATTATTTGGTAATTTTAATATACTTACTCTTTCAATACCCTTACCTGGCACTATTCCTTCTGTTACTATCATTATAGGTTCACTTATTGTTTTAATATTAATATCATATAGAGCATTATTTGATGTGTCATCTTTATTCAAAGGTCTACCTATATTTTCTTCTAATCTATAAAATCCTAAAAGATTATGATTCTCCATTATAACAAAATTACGAATTATTTCAGCATCTGTTTCTTTGAATAATAAAATTTCATTTTGATCATTAAATATATTCTCAGCTTTATTTTCTTTAAAAAATTTAAATTTTATTTTACTATCATCTATCACAAATAAATTATGAACATAATCTTCGTAATAATTTTTAATATTTCTATTCATTTCATTCAAATTAATATATTCAACATCAATTAATTCATTGATACTTACATTTTTTCCAAAAAATAATTTATGTAAAACACCTGGGTTTAACTCCATTCCAACAGCATCTTCTAATAATTTTGGATTGATAATCATATTGAATCCTCTGCTAAGATAAAAGTATTCTTTTAAACAATTTGTTTCATAAAATTCTAATATCTTTAGATAAACATTTGACAAATAATTTTCTTTTGAAAAATATTCACACATATCTTCTCCACCAAATTTATCTTTGAATTCATTGCAACTATAACTACTTGTATAACCTTGACTATAAAGTATACTGTCATCTATTTCGTCCAATTTATTTCTAATAGAATATAATTTCTTATTTTTATCTTCCAAATCACATTTTACACCGATAATATTGTTATATTGTTCTGGATCATCTAATTTAAGACATGATATTAAATCAACCCAATCTAAAATACCATTATCAATCAATCTATTTGATAAATAATAGGATAAATTTAGCCTTGGAACACTTATTCTTGGAACATTATAATACTGTTTTAAAACAACACCATTATCAGTAGATAACATTTTTCCAAGTAATGCTCCCGCTAATTTATAAGAATCTTCAATTGGTATATTATACCTACAAAAAGCATTATATTTTTCTTCATTTTTTGTTATAACTAAAGGAACGTCTTCATTTACAGCTTCACATTTACTATAATCTTCATTAAAATAACAATCGTCTTTTCGATCACTTAAAGCCGATGCTTTACATTCTTCTTCATTCAAATAATTACATTGTTGAAGCTTTTTTAAACTTTTAGGTATTTCACTCGAATAATTGTTATTTTCTTCGGCCAATGAAATTATACCTCTTATTTTACCTTCAACATCTATTTCATGTTTTTTTTTTATCAAGTTACTTAAAAAAGTATTTCTCAATTCTTCTCCAATATCTCTAAAGAAAGAAGGTCTCAAACCTCCGTCATCTATCCCAGTGTCTTGTGTCATATCTCTATCATATCCATGATATTCTGTAGTTATTAATGGTATATCTTTAAATTTGTCAATTATATTTTTGTCTTGGCTTATTATTTCCTTGAAAGCATCTAAAATAGAATTATGGTCTAAATTGCTTATATTAAAAATTCTTTCAAAATATTGTTTCATATAAAAATAGTCAGATTTTGGTTTACTATCATCAAATGTATAATTATATTTGAATAATTTAAATAACCTTCTATCAAAAATATCAAAATTATTTGAACTAATTGCATTTTCTTGTGGACTTTTATTAAAAGAAATATTAGTGAAATTATGATTCTTATAGTTTTCTTTATTGAAAACAGAATAAGGAGTAACGTCAATTCTG
>Ga0209634_1003674_pt1 | contig 10263 bp, 9 predicted proteins | sample LinPmetageLP40_FD_184043 | JGI IMG/M metagenome (GOLD analysis project Ga0209634, IMG submission 184043) | Marine viral communities from the Pacific Ocean - LP-40 (SPAdes) (version 2) | ecosystem: Environmental > Aquatic > Marine > Oceanic | place: Pacific Ocean | collected 2010-08-26 | reverse complement strand
GACAGCGACGACATCGGCACCGGGCCACAGGGATCTTCGGCATTGGGCGAGATCGCAAGCGGTGTATCGGGGGCGACTCCGGATTCTTCGATGAACACGCCGTCGACGCAGATGTCCTGCGCCCGGTTGCCGCCGTTGAAGCCGAAGCCGGGGATGCCGCAGTCGTTGGCGAAACCGTTCGCGTTCCATTCCTGATAGGTGCCGTCCTCGATATAGCCGCCCATCGGGAAGGACAGTGTGCGGGTGTCGAAGCGCAGCGTCCAGGAGGTGTCGGGCGTGAGATCCTTCATCGACCAGCGGCCCAGATAGGTGTCGCCGCGCCAGCCGGTGATGCCGAAGCCGGTGATGGTATTTTCTGTCACGATCCGGCCTTCTGCGGTATCGGGATAGGAGATATACCCTTCGATCCGGTAGTCGTTCGCGCCCTGCCAGCAGAACCCGTAGGTCGCGGCGCTGGCGGGGGCTGCGAGGGCCGAGAGGATCAGTGCGGCGAGGGTTGCGGCGATCTTGTCGAAGGCGGCAAGGAACTGGGTTTCCGGTTCGGCAGGCGGGGTGCCGTCGGGCGCGCTGCCGGTCAGGCCGGTCAGGAAAAGGTGGCCGTGCGACGCAATGGCGGGCGACAGGGCGAGGGCATTGGCCGCGGTTTCCGACCCCGGCGGGAAGACGCCGCGGGCCACGTCAGCCGTTCTCGCGCAGGACGTTTCCCGCAAGGTAGAGTGAGCCGCAGATCAGGATGCGGGCGTCAGGGGTGGTCGCCTTGATCGTGGCGATGGCGTTCGCGACCGAAAGGGCAGTGCTGGCAGGTATCCCCGCGCGTTTGGCGGCAGCGGCTGTGTCGGCGGCGGGCAGGGTATTCGCCTCGCCGGGGATGGAAACAGCATGAAGATGTTTGGCAAGGGGTGCGAGCGGAGTCATGTAGCCGGTTGCGTCCTTGGTGTTCAGCATGCCGCAGATCAGGTGCAGGGGGCGGGGCGGCAGGCGGGTCAGGGCTTCGGCAAGCGCGTGGCCCGCGGCGGGGTTATGGCCGCCGTCGAGCCAGAGATCGGCGTCGCCCGCTGCGTCGACCAGCGGGCCGGTGCGCAGGCGCTGCATCCGGGCGGGCCAGTCCGCGTCGGTCATGGCGGCATCGGCGCCTGCGGTGCGTTTCAGGGCGCGCAGGGCGGCTATGGCCATGCCCGCGTTGTCGACCTGATGACGCCCGATCAGGCGTGGCAGGGGCAGGTCCATCAGCCCGTCCTCGTCCTGAAAGATCAGATGACCGCCTTCTTCGGTGACGTGCCAGTGCTGACCCTGAACGTGCAGCGGGGCGTTCAGACGGGCGGCGCGGTATTCGATGACCTCCAGCGCCCGTTCGTCCTGCGGACCGACGATGCAGGGAACGCCGGATTTCAGAATACCCGCCTTTTCGCCTGCAATAGCCTCGATCGTGTCGCCCAGAAAGGCCTCGTGATCCATTGAAATCGGGGTGATGACGGTCAGCGCCGGATGGATCACGTTCGTCGCATCCAGACGCCCGCCGAGGCCGACCTCCAACAGGGTCCAGTCGGCGGAAGTGCGGGCGAAGGCAAGGAAAGCGGCGCAGGTCGTGATCTCGAAAAAGGTAATCTGTTCGCCGCCGTTGGCAGCTTCGCATTCCGCAAGCAGTCGAGCCAAATCGTCTTCTTCGATCAACGTGCCCGCGACGCGGATACGTTCGTGAAAGCGGGCCAGATGCGGCGAGGTATAGGCGTGGACGACATCCCCCGCAGCTTCCAGCCCGGCGCGAATCATCGCCTGGGTCGAACCCTTGCCGTTCGTGCCCGCGATGTGGATCACGGGCGGAATGCGGCGTTCGGGATGATCGAGGGCGGAGAGCAGGCGATGCACCCGGTCGAGAACGAGGTCGATGACCTTGGGGTGCAGGGTCATCAGCCGTTCAAGGACGACATCGGAGCCGTCGTTCACCGGGCCTCGGCCTTTTTGGCATCGACCTTCCCGGCCTGCTTGCCGGAGGTGTTTTCGGCGGCGGCCTTCTCAGTGGCCGGGGCGGGTGCCGCGGGCTCGGCGATTTCGGCCGGCGGAGCGATGGTGTCGGGGGCAGGCAGGTCGCCGTGGACGATAGGGCTCTGGCCGGTCAGCATCCGCAGGATCGTGGCAAGTTCGCCCTTGAGCTTGCCGCGCGGGGTCACGCGATCCAGCATGCCGTGATCCAGCAGGTATTCGGCGCGCTGGAACCCTTCGGGCAGGGTCTCGCGGATGGTCTGTTCTATGACGCGGGGACCGGCGAAACAGATCAGGGCATTCGGTTCGGCGATGTGAACGTCGCCCAGCATCGCATAGCTGGCGGTGACGCCGCCCGTGGTCGGATGGGTCAGGACGACGATATAGGGCAGGCCCGCTTCCTTGAGCATTTCCACGGCGACGGTGGTGCGGGGCATCTGCATCAGCGACAGGATGCCTTCCTGCATGCGCGCGCCCCCGGCGGCGGAAAACAGGATCAGCGGACGCTGCAGGGCAACGGCGCGTTCGGCGGCGGCGATGATTGCATTGCCGACATACATGCCCATCGACCCGGCCATGAAGCCGAAGTCCTGTGCCGCCATGACGACCGGGGTGCGGTGGATTTCGCCCTCGGCGACCAGCATCGCCTCGGCTTCGTTCGCGGCTTTCTGCGCCGCCTTGAGGCGGTCGGGATACCGCTTCTGGTCGCGAAACTTGAGAGGGTCTTCGATGGGATGGGGCACCGACACTTCGACAAAGACGCCACCGTCGAACATCGCCGCGAAGCGGTCGCGCGGCGATATGTACATATGGTGGTCGCAGTTGGTGCAGACGTTAAGGTTGTCCTTGAGTTCGCGGTGGAACAGCATGGTCCCGCATTGGTCGCACTTGGTCCACAGGTTTTCGGGCACCTCGCGCCGTGAGAACAGCGAGTTGATCTTGGGACGGACGTAGTTCGAGATCCAGTTCATGGCGTATTCCCCGCGTGGTCCCGCCGGAGATAGCGACGGCAGGCACGGAATGCAATTCGCGCCGGAGGGGCGGAGGGTGGGAGGTCAGGCCGGTCGAACTGCGCCTCGGACTGCGCTGCAGCCTTTGTTTTCAGGCCTTTGCCATCAGTCGGCGCGGATGCAGCGGAGCAGGCCGTCTTTGTCGGTATCCGGCAGCACGGACGACTGCATCCGTGCGGCGAATGAATGAAATTGAACGAGATCAGGCTGGGGAGACGCAGTGGCACATGGGTGTTCCGCAAGGACGGGGCGGAATGTTCCGGACACACTCCAGCCCGCGTTTCGATATGCCGACTCAGGCGTCCCTCATCCCGGACCGGGCGAGTTTTCGTGGCTGCGACCGGCATCCTGACTGTCGTCCCGATTGCCGCCCGACGTGCCGCCCCCCGAGATCGCCCCGCCCCGCGCCAGCCAGAGCCGGATGCTGGCCCAGACGATGACCGTGATCAGCATCTCCTGCCAGACCAGCGGGTTGGACAGCGACAGCGCCTCGACGCCGAAGGGCGTGCGATAGAGGGCAAGGCCCGACAGGTTGCCATCCAGCGACAGGATCAGAATGGCCGAGGCGTTGTTCGTGAAATGCAGCCCCCAGCCGGCCCCGATGGATCCGGTCACGCGGGTCAGGTCGGCGGCGATCAGGCCAAACAGCGTCGGCGGCAGCATCAGCCAGAGCTTGTCGACCCCACCGAACGGATCGGAATGCAGACTTCCGAAAAACACCGCGGGGATCAGCATCCAGATCAGCGGATTGCGGAACCGCGCGGCGAGTTGCTGTTGCATGTAGCCACGGAAGACCACCTCCTCGGCGAAGGTCTGGATGCCGATCGCGATCACGGCGAGCGGCAGGAAGCTGAGGAACAGCGACATCGGGACGTTCGGCACCGGGTCGAACGGCATCGGCAGAACCAGTGTCGCGCCGACGAAGACCAGCGCGGCAATTGCGGCGGCGGTGAAGAAATCGCGCAGGAGGCCGGGGCCGAACACCGTCGTGACGGAGCGCCGGTGCAGCATGCGCACGACGACGATCGCGCCCAGCAGTGGCCAGATGAACATCGCAAGCATCATCACCACCAGCGTCGGCGTCCCGCCGGTCGAGAGCGATGACAGATAGGCGTTCGCCTCGGCCTGGCCGAACACGGCCCGCAACCCGATGGAGACGATGATAAAGGCGAGGAACATGATCGCGCCGATCAGCAAGACCCCGAGGATCAGTCGCCAGAGTTGCGGTCTGGCGCGAGCCGGAGCCACGAAACGCTCGAAACGGGGGGTCCACATGCCTGATGCCCTCTGGAATGTCTGCCTATGGTCTCCCGTTTGCCGGGTTATTTTCCCAAGCCTAGACGCGCAGGGAGGTCTGGACAACTGGCCATGTGCCCTTGGCGACCGTCTTGTTTCGCTGCAGGCCGCGCGTCGCGTCGGGACAAGCCCGCTTGTCCCACCGGCATGCCGGGTCTATCCCATGCGCAAAGGGATATGGAGACGACCAAGATGACGAAGACCCCCACCGACAAGACCAATCTGCCCAGCCGCCACGTCACGGAGGGCCCGTCGCGCGCGCCGCACCGGTCGTATTTCTATGCCATGGGGATGGGCGACGAGGATATTCATCAGCCCTTCGTCGGGGTCGCGACCTGCTGGAACGAGGCTGCGCCCTGCAACATTGCGCTGAACCGTCAGGCACAATCGGTGAAGCTGGGCGTCAAGGAAGCGCATGGCACGCCGCGCGAATTCACCACGATCACCGTCACCGACGGCATCGCCATGGGGCACGAGGGGATGCGGTCGTCGCTGGCATCCCGCGAGGCAATTGCCGACACGGTCGAGCTGACGATGCGGGGGCATTGCTACGATGCCATCGTCGGTCTGGCGGGCTGCGACAAATCGCTGCCGGGGATGATGATGGCGATGGTGCGGCTGAACACGCCGTCGGTCTTTATCTATGGCGGGTCGATCCTGCCGGGCCGGGTGCCCGCCGGGTCGGACGTTCCTGCCGAATATGCGGGTCGGGACCTGACGGTTCAGGACATGTTCGAGGCTGTGGGTCGGCATCAGGCCGGTGATCTGAGCGATGCGGCGCTGGAAATCCTGGAGCGGGTCGCCTGCCCTTCGGCGGGTGCCTGTGGTGGACAGTTCACGGCAAACACCATGGCCTGCGTGTCCGAGGCCATCGGTCTGGCGCTGCCCAATTCGTCGGGCGCGCCCGCCCCGTATGAGAGCCGCGACCAATATTGCATCGCCTCGGGCGTGGCCGTCATGAACCTGATCGAAAAGAATATCCGGGCGCGGGACATCGTGACCCGCAAGTCGCTGGAAAACGCGGCGCGGGTCGTGGCCTGCACCGGCGGTTCGACCAATGCCGGTCTGCACCTGCCCGCCATCGCGCACGAGGCGGGGATCGACTTCAACCTGCAGGACGTCTGCGACATCTTCCGCGACACGCCGTATTTCGTCGATCTGAAACCGGGCGGCGCTTATGTCGCCAAGGATCTTTACGAAGTGGGCGGCGTGCCTGTCGTCATGAAGGAGCTGCGCAAGGCCGGTCTGATCCACGAGGATTGCATCACCGTCACCGGCCGCAGCATCGGCGAGGAGATCGACGAAGTGTCGTTGGAGGCCGATGGGCGCGTCATCTATCCGGTCGAAACGCCGATCACCAAGACCGGCGGCGTGATCGGTCTGATGGGCAACCTGGCCCCAGAAGGCGCCATCGTGAAGGTCGCGGGCATGGAAGCGCAGCATCAGTTGTTCACCGGCCCGGCACGGGTGTTCGAATGCGAGGAAGACGCGTTCGCCGCGGTCAAGGCGCGGGAGTACGAAGAAGGCGACGTGTTCGTCATCCGCAACGAAGGCCCCGCAGGCGGGCCGGGCATGCGCGAGATGCTGGCGACGACGGCGGCGCTGTCCGGGCAGGGCATGGGCAAGAAGGTCGCGCTGATCACCGACGGGCGTTTTTCAGGCGCGACGCGGGGGTTCTGCGTCGGTCATGTCGGGCCTGAGGCCGCGCATGGCGGGCCGATCGCGTTTGTTCGCAATGGTGACGTCATTACCCTGAACGCGATCGAAGGCACGATTTCGGTCAATGTGAGCGACGACGAGATGGAGACACGGCGGGCCGACTGGGCCGGGCCGCGCAAGACGATCTATGCATCGGGCGCGCTTTGGAAATATGCGCAACTGGTCGGGTCGGCGCAGTCCGGGGCCTGCACGCATCCCGGCGGCAGCGAAGAAGCCCACGTCTACATGGACCTCTGAGGGGTCGGGCGGCGTGGTGTTTCCCCTTCCCAATCTTCTGGAGAGCCTGCGGTCGCGGCGCGCCATGCGTCGTTGGCATCAGGCTGCCGAAGACGGTGAGGCGGCGGATGCCGTGACCTTGGCCCGCCTGGCAACACAGGCCCGCGAGATCGCGCATCACGCCCGCCTGCTGGCGCAGGTCGCGGATCGGCGTCTGTCGGGGGCGCAGGCGATCATCGGTCAGATCGACCGCCCGCCGCAATGTGACTGGGCCTGGCGGCCCTCGCCCTGGGCGCAGGCAATGCACCCGGCTTCGGTCGCGGGTGCGGTCGGCGGAACGCGGCTGGCTGACGGCGTGATGCTGTTCCACGACTGCCCGCTGGCCGAGATTACCGTGCATCAGACCCGGACCCCGGATAGCGACGCCAGGGCACCCTTCGTTCTGTCGGTGGATGCGCTGGGGTTTCGTGGATCGTTCCTGTCTCTGGCGATGGACCTGCCGGTCGAGGCCGCGCGCAGTCTGCGCCGGTCTCACATTCTTGGTGTTTCGACCCTGTTCGACAGTGAGCGTCCGATCGAGATGTTCGTCCGCCTCAACATCCGGCAGGGACCGAACACCGAACAACTGGTCAGCGAATTGCGGCCCGGCGATCGTCCGGGAAGCCCGGTGATCGCCGAATTCGACCTTGGCTTCCACGAGATCAATCCGGCCAAACTGGAAAATGCGTGGATCGATCTGATTTTCGAGAGGCCCGAGATGAGCCGCGTGCGAATTCGCGACCTGACCCTGACCCGTCGTCCGCGCGCCGATATCTGACCCATCCCCGGCGCGCCGACATCAAGACAGAAAGGCCCGCGACCCATGTCCGACACCTGGATCCTGAACCGCACCTCGATCACCGGGGGGGTCTATCGCGGATTGCTTGTCGGTGCTGGCGAGCCGCCCGCCCTGGAAATGACGATGGAGGGCGAAAGCCTCGGCCATCTGACGCCAGCCCCCGCCGAGGGCGGCTATCACGTCGAGGGAGAGCTGGGGACCGCGTTGCTGACCGACGGGGTTCATACGGTCGTGGTCCGCGCGCCCGACGGAACGGCGCTGGACAGTATCACTATCGTCACAGGTCTGGGTGCGCCCGAGGATATTCGGGCCGAGATGGGCGCACTGCGCGACGAGCTGCGGGTGCTGAAGGCGGCGTTCCGTCGCCACATTAACGAAAGCTGATTTCAGTTAATACTTGGTTTACAATAGGTTAATGTGGCGGCTTTGGCGTTTCCTGCCCCGCTTTAATCCCGAATTGATCCCGGCATTGACCCACGTGGGGCACTGTCCTGCCGCAATCGGATGACAGTTCTAGGAGCAAGTTCAATTACTCCCAGGATGCTGCCGCATGGATCGACTGTCTGAAATGGAAGCCTTCGCCACGGTCGTCGACCAGGGCGGGTTTACCGATGCCGCCAAGAAGCTTGGCATCTCGAAATCGGCGGTGTCCAAGCATGTCTCTTCGCTGGAAACGCGCCTCGGTGCGCGCCTGCTGAACCGCACGACGCGCCGCGTGTCGCCGACCGAAATCGGCCTTGCCTATTACGACCGCGCCCGCCGCGTTCTGAATGACGCAGGCGAAGCCGACGCCCTGGTCACATCCATGCAATCGGCACCGTCGGGAATGCTGCGGGTGTCTGTCGCGACGGATTTCGGGGTGAATCACCTCTCGCCGATATTGGGCGGGTTCCTGCATGAATATCCCGATATCACGGTGAACATGGTCCTCGACAATCGCTACGTCGAGCTGATCTCGGAAGGTTTCGATCTGGCAGTGCGCATCGGCGACCTGGAAGACAGCAGCCTGCGCGCCCGCAAGCTGGCCGAGACGCATCGTCAGATGATCGCCTCGCCGGAATATCTTGAGGAATATGGCCGCCCGCAGCGGATCGACGACCTGAATGAACACAAGCTGCTGCATTATTCGAACCAGGCAAACGGTTCGGTCTGGAAGCTGACCGCGCCGTCGGGTGAAAAGCGGCAGGTCCGGTCCGCCGGATGGCTGACGGTGAACGACGGGCAGTCGCTGCTCAACGCCGCTGTGAACGGGCTGGGCATCGCGTTTTTGCCAGACTTTCTCTATGCCGAGGCAATGAAAGAGGGCAAACTTGTTCCCGCGATCGAGGGGATGTCGCCCGAGACTCAGGGCATCTATGCCGTTTATCCGCCGGGCCGTTATACCCAGCCGAAGGTTCGCGCCTTCATTGATTTCCTTGTCGACAGCTTCCGCGACAGCGGGCCGGGCGACTGGTAACCCCCTTCTGCACCGCCAGCACATGCAACGGATCGCCTGTTTCAGGCGATCCGTTTCGCGTTTGAAGGCCTAATCGGTTGAGGTGATGACGACTTCGACCCGTCGGTTGGTACGCCGTCCCGCTTCGGTGTCGTTGCGTGCGATCGGGGCGTAAAAGCCGACGCCCTGCGTTTCGATCCGGCCGGGTGCGATGCCATAGCGCCCAGTCAACAAGGTACGCGCGCTTTCGGCCCGCCTGCGGGAAATGGCGATGTTGCCGGCAGCGCTGCCAACGGCGTCGGTATGGCCGACCAGCGCGATGGTGGTTGACGGGTTGTCCCTGAGGAATGCCGCCAGCGACTCGAGCGAGGAATAGCTGTCCTGGGTCAGATCGGATGACCCGGTGGCAAACGCCAGATCCGACAAGACCGCGTGACCTTCGGCCACCAGAGCCTGAGCGACATCGGACGTCGTGGTCAGCGGGGCAATCGGCGAGATGCTGGGCGGAGATGCGGCGTTTGATGTGCTTTTCGCAGGCTCGACCGTGCCATCCGGGTCGACAGTCGTCGCCTGAACATAGCCGAGATCGCCCGAGCGGCTGACCAGCAGAGTGGTCCATGCATCGGACTTCTGAACCGCCAGATAGCTGAAGTCGGCCAGATCGACAAACATCTGCGGGGCCGGAGTCACGTCGATTTCGAACCGGAAGTCGAAGCCGCCGCAAACCCGAGTGGAACATGCAAAGACCTGGGTCCAGCCGTCGTCCCTCAGTTGTTCGCGCAGGGGAGCAAGGATTTGCAGCGTCGTCTCGGCGCCGGTCAGCTGCCAGATTTGCCGGGTGATCGTGCCCTCGGCCGTGACGGACGGCAGGGTTTCATCAAACGGACCGATCGCGATGCGGTGACTGCCCAGGGCGCGGGTTTCGGTGAAAGTGATGGTGGCCGGGAATGGCATGGTGAGGCCAGCGGCCTGAACCCCGAGCGGAAAGATCAGCAGAAGCAGGCCGAGTCGCAGTATCACGTCCGTGAACCACGCGTCTGACCATGATATTCGGGATTCGGTACCATTGCGATGGCCGAGGCGACGCGGTTGGTCATGTTGAAGAAGCCCGCCACGCCCGCCAGATCGAAGATATCGCGGTCGGTCAGACCATGGTCGCGCAGGATGGCGCGGTCGGATTCTTCGATGGTGGCAGAGGCTTTGGTCATCTTGACGGCGAAATCCAGAATCGCGCGGACGCGGGCGTCGATGGGCGCGACGCGGTAGTTCATCGCGATCATCTCGCCCAGTGTCGGGTCGCCGGACAATGCCCGCACCGCCGCGCCGTGGGCAACAAGACAGTAGAAACAGCGGTTCTCGGCGCTGACGGCAACGGCGATCATCTCGCGTTCCAGTTTCGACAGGCCCGAGGGCGCGAGCATCAGGTCGTTGTACATCGCCGTGAAGGCGTTGAGCTTGTCGATATCGAAGGCATAGGCCCGCAGGACATTGGGCACGAAGCCCAGCTTTTCAGTGCAGATGTCGAAATAGCGCTGCGTCTCGGCGGGCAGCGGATCGACTTGCGGCAGGTCGAGTGCGGTGGGATTCATGACAGCTCCGGTGCGCGGCGGTAGTGATAACCTGCGACGATTTCCATGCCATGACCAGCATAGGTCGCAGTGGCAGGCAGGTTTGCGCGCTCCGCCACCAGCGCAATGCGTGTGCAGCCGCGGTCGCGCGCCCAATGGGCGGCGGCCCGCAGGATATTGCCCGCGACACCCTTTCGGCGG
>Ga0209634_1003673_pt1 | contig 10264 bp, 6 predicted proteins | sample LinPmetageLP40_FD_184043 | JGI IMG/M metagenome (GOLD analysis project Ga0209634, IMG submission 184043) | Marine viral communities from the Pacific Ocean - LP-40 (SPAdes) (version 2) | ecosystem: Environmental > Aquatic > Marine > Oceanic | place: Pacific Ocean | collected 2010-08-26 | reverse complement strand
GTCTCGAAGAGGAAGCTAAGAAATTTGCTCGACAGAAACATAAACCTGCAACTGTTAAGGAACTAACACCTAGATTATACTTAGCAGGTCAAGCTATGGGTGGCTTTCTTGCAGCAGGTAGACAAACCTGGCGAATGCAAGAGATTAAAAAAGCATCTTATGATTGGGCAGACTATATGTTAGAAGATGATACATAAAAAAAGAGGGGGCGTTTAGCCCCCTTTTGTTTTAGTCTAAGTTTAGATCTCCGTAGAATATATCATCGTAGCTATCAACTAGACTTTGTATTCGTAACAGTTGTTGGAGACCACCCTCCTCTTTTAACAAATCTTCTATATTACCTTCAATACCTAAAAACTCCATAACATTTTTAACTTCTTTTTTATTCTTACCTGAAAGAGTTCTTAAAACATTTATACTTTTAGGCATACCTGTTTTTACAATGTCGGTTACATCTTTTCTAACTTCTGTAGAAATTGTATCTAATATTATTTGCTTGTCTGATAAAGGCAATCTAAAATAATCTGGATTCTTTTTTAGATATTCTAAAGCTCTTGTCTCGAAGAACGGAGCTGCTAGTGCATCCATTTTATTTTTAATCTCTGCAGGTCCATTAAAACGTACTGATTTCCAATAAGGTCTACCTGCTGCGTTCATCATCTTTTCTATAAGATTTGGCACTTGTAATGTTCTGTTACCAAGTATCTGTTTTCCTATATCTGGAACAAACTGTCTACCTCTTGTTGGGGTAGCACGTCTAGGTAAACCCTCATCTGTACCTCCAATAACGTTATTGATATAACGTAGCATTTGATTTTGAGTTTCTGCACCTTGCCTTCGATCAGGGTTCATCTCTGCATCTGATACCATACCCCAGACTTGGTTAATAGGATCTAGTGGTCGTGTCGCACCTTGAACAACTCTATTTCTAGCTCCACCTAACATGTCTTCTAAAGGTTGAAAGTTACCTTCTATGGCTTGTTCACTTGCATACACAATAGTTTGACCCGTTTCATCAAGATCTCTTACAGCCTGTCCACCAACCTGAACTCCAAGTTCTTTCCAAAGATCGGGTGGAACTTCACTCCATCTCCAATTATTATCTTGACCTAAACCGTGAGCACCAATCTGTGAGAGAAGTCGCATAGTTGAAACAGGCCAGTCATAAGTTTTATCTTGAACACTACCGTCAGGCTGCATGTCCTGATTATAAGCTAGATTATTTTCTATACGATCTTTACCACCACCTGTTACATAAATACCTGTTGCAATTAGAGACCAACCTGCAGCCATTTTACCTAAAGATTCTGCACCTTCACGAGTTGCAAAGTCTAACTCTTTACCAGACACCTTTTTTACACCAAATCTTAGAGCATTTATACCAACTAGATCAGACATAGTTGCTACTGTAGTATTTAAAAAACTACCGAAGGGAACTATAAAACCTAGAGGTGTTCTGTTTGTAAATACTTCGATATTTTTTGCCCAAGTTCTAGCAGAAAATAGGGATTCTTTACCTGGCAATGTAGACCAATTAACAGAAGCTGTTTCTCTTAATGTACGAAATGCTGCTTTATCTAGCACGTTGTTTTGAAATCTGTCAGATGCCATTTCAACAGCAGAAAAGTTAGCTTTCTTTGGATCAAAAAATTGTTCAAATGTCATGCCGTATTCACGCATGATTGCTTGATTTAAATTTGTACCAAAAGACCAACGCTTAGTTAGCTCATCTTGTAGCCTAACCATAGTTAATGTTTGAGCACCCTTAGTTACAGCATCAAGACCTCTAAAGGCTAACATCTCTGCTTCTTCTGATCCCTCAAGAACACTACCTGGTTTACGTTTGATCTTATCTAAATTAAAATCAGACAAAGCATCACGTACACCACCATCACCAGAGACATCTCTAAATAATTTTTCAGCTACTTTAGGATTTAAAGAAAGTATTTTGTCAGCATACTCCATAGGTATATCTGGAGATAATACATCAACTCCTCTACGGACAGCACCGACAGCAGAGCCGTAAGATCTATTCATGTATTGTTCTGCGGCTTCTTCGTTACCTGTTAATTTATATATACCTGATTGACCAAGATTAATTGCTGCTGTAAAAAAATCTGCAAGACTGTTAATACTTACAAGTTGTGTAAAACCTTTTACGTTTGCACCAGTTGTAGCTAGGTGAGATGTGAGAAGTCTTTTGTAAACAGACATTATATATTGAACTCGTTTAGGATCATCAGGTGTTTTAGTCTTACCACCTGCAATCTCTACAGCATCTTTTATATCTACTCCAGATTTTTCTAAACGACTTAGGTGTGATGGTAGCCACAAGCTTTCACCTGCAAGACTAGCTTGACGTGCAAAATGGGAACCAAGGCTTACTGTCGTAACCTTATCTCCAGTTACAACATTACCCTCTTCATCAACAAAACGTAATTTGTATCCAGTGTCTTTCTCAAACTTTTTAACTATCTGCCGAACTTTAGAGTTTCCTAAATAGTTAATAGATTGACCAAATACTCCTGATATTCCGATTCTTCTACCAGTCTTTTTATTTACTTCTTCTAACATAGATTTATGAACAACAAACCCTGCTTCTTTTAAAGCTTGGTAATAACCTTTTGATTTACCATCTGGACTACCTAAAAAGAAATACTGAAAGAAAGCATTTGTCACTTCATCATCTGTGTATTTTTCACCACGAACTTCTACACGTTCTTTTGCCTTTGCCCTAAACTTAGGCCAAGATAGTAGATCTTTTGTATTACCTTTTATTAAACCAAAGGTGTCATCAACAGTGTCTATTAACACTTGTTTCTTTACTCGTTTATTAAGTTCTTTTTTAGCCTCTTTAGCTCCGATCTTAATAAGGTTTTCATCAAATTCTTTGTAAGCTAGAAACTGTGGTGCTATATCACTCTTACGAAACTCTTTAACAGAAACACCTATAGTTTTTAATGCAGGTATAACGACAAGAGCACCTGCTGCTGCAAGTGCTGTTTGAGCTGCTTCATATTCTTTTTGAACACCTACGTCAATAAGTTGAGCTTGGTAAGCAACGTCTACTCCTGCACCTATTATAGCATCTGCTGTAGCATAAGGTAAAGTAGTAGCAACAGCTTTTCCTACATTAGCTAGGGCTGTATTTTTAGCTACACCTTTTTTAACTTGCTGTTGGTAAGCCTTAGTCATAAGATTACGTGCCACTGCACCACTTGCTTTAGTTGCGGTAAAACCAAACAGCTTACCAATACCTAAAGAAAGTATTGTTGATGGATCGTAAACAGCAGACTTACTGTAGTCCCAAATGGCATCTCCCATTTCTGCCCAAGAACCTTCACCTGTAAAGGCATTGTCCATTTGATCAAATAGAAGATAACCTGCTCCAAGTTTTACCTTAGTACTATCATCAGACGACATACCGTATGCAATCTCGTTACCTGTTGTAACTGTTTGACCTCCAGCAAAAGAACGTTGGTAATTTTGCCACACTTCAAAAACTTTATCATTACTCATATCACGGTAGTCTTGAGAGGATAGTCCACCTATTGCACCACCTGTTAAGCCAGTGGCACCACGTCTAGCTTTAGTTAGAACACCACCTGGAGTAAATCTAGCTTCTAGATTAGAACGAATAACTTCCATAAAGCGATCATCTTCTAAGATGTCTTCTTTAGTTAGCTTACGACCATACTCAGCAAAAATATTTTCTAGATCGACATACGAAGAGTTGTCAATTCCTTGAGGCACTATAGGAGATTGAGTAGTAACTTTATTTAATTCTATAGGTTCTTCAAAGTCACCACCCATGACTATAGGCGGTTCAAAATTATTATCACCTAAGATTATTGGTTCTTCAAATTGTTCTGCCATTTAGCCACCGATTCTAATTTTATTACCAGTTTGTCCATTTATTACAACGTCGCCTACTTCTAGTATTCCAGCTTTGGCTAAACTTTCAGCAACTGCTCTGTTAGGGACAGTTATTTCTTGACTAGCAGCATTTAATAGTGCAGGATTGATAGCTGCCTCTTTAAAATTAGGGTAAGAATCTTGAAGTATTTTAGTATAAGCTGTACCATATAAACCTGCTAACGGTGTTACGTTGTCATCACCATAAGATTTTATAGCACTGTCAATTTCTATTTTCCTGTTTGTTAGCCAACCATTTTCAGCTATTTGATCTGGTGTAAGATTACCGCTTTCAGACAAAGACACAAACTCAGCTATTTTATTTTTAACCACATCTAACTCAGATTGAGCACGAGTTAAATTCCCTGCAATTGCTCTTTTTTCAAATCTATCTAGATCTTCTAGTGAAGGTCTTTCTACAAAAGCAGGTTCAGGAAAAAATACAGAGCCAGGATCTGTTGACTGCGATTTTAACACATCTTTATATAAAGAGTCCATCTCACGACCAATAAAATTTTCTAATTTTGTAAAGTCTATCTCTCGTGAAGTTGACTGAGTCATAACAGCACTTTCTACTACACCAGAAATAACATCTTCTGGCAAGGTTAACCCTTGATTTTCATACTTTAATCTTTGTTTTTCTAAGATGTTTAATAAATTAGGTGCTGCTGTTTTATCGCCAGTAGCTAAAATAGGTGCAAGTGTATCTTCATTAAGATTATACTCTTTCATTAATGCAGCAGTAGCTGTGCTAGTAGGCATAGATCCAGCTTTATTTTTACCAGATGAAGTTAAAAAATTATTACCATACTTCATTTGTAACTCAAAACCTAAAGCCTCTCGTTCATTTTCTCTTTGTTCTTTTGCAGCTTTAATTACTTCTGCTTTATCTAACCAATTAAGAATCCCTCTTGCTGCACTCATGTCTACATCCTCGCCATTAGACCAGTTTTAACTGGTTCTTGTTCTTCTATATCTTGCTCTGGCTCTTCTATAGGTTCTGGGACAAAAGAATCTGGACTAGGAGCATCGTCTTCTTTAACTTTTTTCAACATCTCTTTTGCCCTAGCCATATCACGTTTGTAAGTTAAAACTCTCTTACCCTCTGCATTTTCAAAACCTTCGTCATACTCTAGTCCAGCTGCATCAGCAAAACCTTTTATATGTTCGTGCAGTACAGGCGCAATAATTAGGCTTACATCAATACTATGTATACCTTCCATAACAGCACCACGAAGCATTCCTTGAACAAGTGTTACTAGATCTACACCAAACTCTAAAAAATATAAAGCATCTTCCATAGCCCCATCCCCAGAAAGATTGTCCATGTGTGCATCTAAAGCTTCGATAGGATCAATTATCTCTGGAGGTCTTTCAAAAGCCTGACTCTTTGATTCCGCAGTCAGTGACTGGCCTGGTATAGGTCTTTCAAACATTAACATTATTCGTCACCTCTATAAAATTTAGTAATACTTCCTACTGTAGCATCTCCATCTGGACCTGCCCATTTAGGATTTGCTTCTAGTTCTTTGCTTCCCTGTTCATAGACAACAAAATCCTTTCCTTTATTTCTTGCTGAAGGTGCAGCAATTAATAATCCTAAAGGAATTGATCCTTTAAAGTTTGCGTAGTCCCATCTGTCTAAATATTTTTCTAAAGCATTTAGTTGATCTACTGGATTTTTAGAGCTGTTTAATTTATTGAGATTAATACCTGCTTCTTTAGCAGGTATCTCTAATATTTGAAACATGTTTTTTGCTCTGGGGTTAGTCATAAGACTACTTTCTTTAACACCTACCATCAATATCTCACGTTCAGGTATGTTATACTTTGTTGATAATTTAGCTAACTTAGAAGAGAATCTCTTATCTTCTTTTAATTCTTTAATAGTGTCTGAAAAACTTTCTAAGTCTGGGTCTGTAAAGTATTCAGCACCTGCAGGTCTGTTAGGTATGCTTTCTTCTCCGTAATCTACATCCATATCTTTTAGTTGTTCTAGCATACTTTTATTTTGTTTCTGAACATCATTCATCCTACCTAAAATTCTTTTTTGTAGAGATGGTTTTTCTTCTTTATCTGCTACATATTTTTCAGTCTCTAATTTAGTAGCAAGCCCTCTGCTACCTCTAGCAGATTTAAAAGCTTGAGCACCTTCAACCCCACCCATTTTTAGAGCCTCAATCATACTTGAATAATTAATTTTATAACCTATAGACATATTTTATTCCTTACTTAAACGGATTTAAACTACTAATTGCACCTAAAACACCATCAGGACTTGTACCAAATAAGAATCTCATAGCAAGTTCTGTATTGTCTGCTTTCTTAATAGAATTTAGCTTCTCTCTAGCTATATCTAATTCTTTGTCACCCATGATAACTTGGAGTGCTCTATCCATCGCAGACTGATCAGAAGTAAATGCAAACGACATAATATCTCGTTCACGTTGCCAGATCTCATCTAAGTTTTTCATAGACATAGCATTTATAGTTTTAGCAAAATCCATATTAGCTTGATTAACAGCAGAAGTATTAACTGTTGCCAGATTCTGTCTCCATTGTGCATTAGCCTGAGCGATAACTAAACCATTTTGTGCGTTAAATAGATCACGCTGTTGCTGTACTTCAGAGTTAAACTGACGCATGGCGTTAGTACTATTTACATTAAACTGATCCATAGCATTTTGCTGTGCTGAATTAAATTGAGATGTTTGATTAGACAGACTAGCAAAAAATTGATTGGTTTGACTTTCACTAGTAGCATTAAACTGTGCAGAAGCATTAGTAGCAGCTTGATCAGTAAACAATGCTTGTATGTTTTGTTGGGTTTTAAATAATTCAGTTTGCTGTGTATTTGCAAGATTAGTCATATCCATCTGCAAAAAGTTTTGAGCATTTTGTACGGCTGTTTGTTGCCTATTGTTTAAATTCTGTATGTCTAATTGAGACAATGCTGCTGCCTCAGCCATTACTAATGCCTGTCTGTTTGATAAGTTACTTAGACTCATAGTATTAGCTGCACGAGAATCCTCTAAGGCTATCTGTTGTTCAGCAGTAAAGTTCATATTAGCAATGTCACCGATACGTGCAGAGTTAGCTACACGAGCTTGAAATGCTTGGTCAAACTCTTGACCTAAGAACTGTGCTCTTTGTTGTGCTGCAAGTATAGCACGTTGTTGTCTGTTTGACAAGTTCTGTACTTCAAATTGCGCCATTACTGATGCATCCATTTGAGCAATAGGTAATGCAGATTCCATAGCAGCTTGTACAATAGCTTGACCTGCCATTGAAGATGCACCTAAACCTCTAGCAACCATAGCAGCAGTAGCAGACCTCATTGCACCTGCAGCCCAAGCAGGTGTATTACCACCCTCAAACTGAGCCATAAGTCCTTCTAGCTGCCCTGCTACCGTAGCTTGTTTAGTTGGTGTAGCTGTAGCAGCCTGTATCTGCTCATTAAAAGTAGCAGCTTTTTGAGCCTGACCTATTACATCCTTATCTACATCTATTATCTCTCCTAATTGTATTTCACGGGGATCTGGAGCACTAACCTTAATGGCTGTGCCTTGAGCAGCCTCTACGTTAGCAACAGAAGTTGTTTCTTGTTGTTGAGCATTAATAGTAGCTCCTGGTGTTATAGTACCTTGAGTAGCATTAAAACCTTCTGTAGTTGTAGAAAAATCGTTTATATTTAAACCGTATGCTTGGGCAAACTCTGATGGTGTGTATTCCCTATAAGGAACACCCATTTGATCATCACCTTGAACATATTTACCTTTTTGTGCATCCCAATTCGGACCCATACCTCCAGGAAAGACCCTATCTTTAACAGCTGCAGTAAGAAGTTTTAAAGGTTCAAATTTTGTACCACCTTGTGTTAGATTAGCTACATCTTCTGCAACAGTCTGAGTGGTCATAGTACTTGGAGTTATTGTTGTAGGTAGAGCAGCCTGTTGTACTGTCCCTACATTAGCAACGTTAGCCATAGGGGCTACAGGAGCAGTTTGCCCTGCAGTAGGTCCAACAAAGTCTGCTGCTTGAGGTGTAATTTGACTAACAGTAGCAGGTAAAGGTTGCATAGTTTGGGTAATAAGATTTTGTTGCATCTTTTGAAAATCTTCAAGAGATGTTCCTGTAAGACCTGTTTGAGCACCAACTCTTTTTTGTGCCATACCAGACATAGCCTGTTGATACCTACCCATACGAGCAGCTGCGGCAGGATTAGCAGCTAGAAAGTTTGTAAGTTGAGATGACGGACCATTAAATCCAAGAAACTTTCTTGCTAGTTGTACATCTGGGGAATCTTCTGCAACAGAACCACCTTCAGCTTGACCTTGAACTTTTGTATATCCAGGTGGCACCATTGTTAGTGGATTACCTTGAGCATCTATAGAAATCATTATCTCTTGTCCTGTCATTGAGTTTCTATATTTAACTACACCACCAAACCCTCTTTGAGATTGAGAAGTGAGATTAGCCATAGTAGTACCAGTTACATTTGGATTTACTTGAATAGTTGATGGTACAGCAGAAAGCCCTGCTGTTTGTAAAGGTGTACCCATAGTTCCTGTGGTAGCAGGGGTTGCAGCTTTTACAGTATTTGTCGCCACTGTTTGAGGAGTTACTTGAGTAGTAGGAGTGGTATAAGTTGTTGTAGGAGAAGTAGGGTAGGTTGGTGCAGTTACTGACTGAGAAACTGGGGAAATAGTTGATGGTATATCCGCTGCAGTAGATACAGTGTCTGGTGTAACTGCAGTAGACTGAGGGGCTTTAATAGTTTCTTCTACAACTTTTGTACCTTCTTCGGGAGTCATACCAGACACTATTTTAAAGTTATCTATTAAAGGTGCTACACCTGTAGTTAATCCTTCTATATTAAATATGTCTTGATAATCAGCAAAAGGATTGTACGTTTCTTTTATCGTATCAAAAGCAGATTGATAATTACCAAGTGCATCACCCATAGTTGGGCTTACGGTATCAACCCAAGATGTATCTTTTACACCAAAACTTTGTAGTGTAGATGCCATTTGATCTGCATTAGTAGAAAGACTTGTTAAAACAGTTCCGTTACCACCAACAACGTATAAAGAAGGAGGTAATGATACAGGTTCACCATCTGCTCCTATAACAGTATTACCTGCTTCATCTGTTTGATTTCCACCTGCTTGGTATTTTACAGTTGTACCACCATACATTTGTGATGTGGCAATTTGAGCAGCAGCTATAACACGATCACCTTGATATTCAAATTTAAAAGTATCTATAATAGGAGTGCCAGTAGAAACTTTACCTGCATCCATAATGGCATTCCAATTACGTGTGTCAGTATTAGAACCTACAACTCCATAAAGTAAATTACTTGATTGATTAGTAATTTTTGACCACTCAGAAACATCCATAGTAGCATACATTTCTTCTACGGACATACCTGCTAAAATTTCAGTGAGTTCACGGCTGTTAGGTTTACGTGGGTTATTTACATCATACCCATAGTCAGGGTCTACCCAGTCTGGTATAGTATTAGAAGTACCCAAATCAGGATATACGTTTACTTTTATGTCTTTGTTGGTAATAGTATCAGTTGTTCCTGTAGTAGCATTAAGATCAGTAGTAGTACCTGTAGTAGTACCTGTAGTAGCATTAAGATCAGTAGTATTTGTATTTGCAGGTAAAGCACCAACTTGTTTATCTAAAGCTTCTTGACGTAGCTCTGCCCTTAGAAGACTTTTATGCCCTGTTTTAACAGTTGTACCATCTTCGTAAGCAATACTCCAATACTTACCTTCTTGGACAAGTTTTCCTGCACCTTTGTCGGCTACATCAGCAGCAGTCCGTTCAGCAAACGCTTGATCTTCTTGTACTCTACCCATATCTTATTCCTTTATTTACCCATTGTCATCCACACTGCACCTGCAATAAACGTCAACAGTGCGACAGTGGCTAATTTAACTACAGTAGACCAGACAGACTTACGTGTGTCTCTCCAAGCCTCTAACAAACTTCTCATCTCTATAATATCTCTAGCAGCATCATCATCAAGTAGCCCAATAGAACGTAGTGCCTCTTTAGCACCACGTCTAGCTGCGTTATCTAGCATTTCCTCTAGATCGTCAGGGGTAAGTTTGATGTCACTCATTTACAGTTCCTAGTGATTTAGAAAGCATACTTATAAATGCTTCACGTCCTACGTTAAGTTGATCAACATTAAAACGAGCACTCTTTAGTTTACGATCTAAGTCTTGAATATGGTTTAACATACTTTGTTGTTGATCTGTTAAGTCTTCTGCAAAATATTCTTTGTCGTGAATAATAACTGGGGTTTTTTTATCTTTTCCCATTTTACTTC
>Ga0209634_1003671_pt1 | contig 10267 bp, 13 predicted proteins | sample LinPmetageLP40_FD_184043 | JGI IMG/M metagenome (GOLD analysis project Ga0209634, IMG submission 184043) | Marine viral communities from the Pacific Ocean - LP-40 (SPAdes) (version 2) | ecosystem: Environmental > Aquatic > Marine > Oceanic | place: Pacific Ocean | collected 2010-08-26 | reverse complement strand
CCTCTTTAGTGGGTTGGTTTACGCAAAAAAGAACTCAGACTGTAAAACCTCCTTTATATTAAAGTCACCTTTTTCTGGTACAGTTGGTAATTTTTTACGTTGCTCTTCTGTAAGTGTAGGTTCTATTGAAACTTTAAATCCTTCAAGTGGACAATCGTTGTCATATAATTCTACAAACGTTTCTCTAATTGTATCTGCAAGAACTTGTGAGTCCGCAGCCAATGTCCCAAAAGAGTCGTGAACATTACAAAAATGAGATATTCCTTTATCATAAGCTTTGCATACAACCTTCATCATATGCGCTGAGTCTTGTGAATGAATAAAATTTGGTGGTAAACCATTAGAGGCCCTTAAAACAGAATACTTTTCTGTCTCAACGTTTATTCTAGGTTTTATTATTTCACCAAACATTCGAGTCTTTACACGCATAGATTTAAACTCTGGATAATCTTGAATGACTGGAAAGCCAACTGGATTTACCCAACGAATTGCATGTCCATTTTTTGCTAAAACTTTTGCACAGTTTTGTAAAAATGACATACCTAATCTTGCGGATGATAAAACTTCACCCATACTGTCCCAGATAACGCCCGATAAAAATGTACATGCTTGAAACGATGAGCTGCCAAAAGGATGTTCATCCCCTTGGTCTTTTCTTTTAACTAAATCTTCATCAACAAAGTCACTACAAGAGTAACGTGTTGAACCATAAGGTGAAGTCATGATTGCTCTTTTAACAGTTGAACGCTTAACTTTAAATTGTAACCAAAGTTTTGCAAACGGATTGTCATTCATTGTTTTTAAATTTTCAATCACTGTGTCTTTTACAACTGTATAAACATCTTGTGGCTTTTCTGATTTACCTAGGTTGACTGCTCTAGCAGACGCAGTGTGTTTAAGTATTCCAGAGTAATGTTGAATACCATTACATGAGCCATCTTGGTTACAAATAAACGTACTTAAATATCCGTAACCAACATTTTTAAAAGACACCCACTCATTAACCCAAGCAAGAAATTGAAAAGGCTTGTCGGCCATTTCCCACTCACGGTTTACAAAAGGGTCTTCCTGGATTTTTTTAAATAACTCTAAGTTTTCATCAACCCATTTTAATTGTTCTTCTCTTGTTACTTTATCAACACCGAACAATGCAGCACCAGTAACAGCTAACCAATAATCACCTTTGTTTTCTGCTGTTATTTTTTTACCCGTCCCAAGTAAGTGAAGTGCTTTTGCAAAATCAACACCTTGTATGTTCAAATAGTTTGTTACTTGGTAACATCTAGACCTAAAATCTAAAGTGTGTGCATGATAAAATATTTTTCCTAAAATCATGTGAGCCATCCACCTAACTTTATAAAACAATAATCTTTTTGATTTTTGTCTAGCATTGTCAGTGTGAATTTTTACAGACTCAATTCTAAATAACTGTCTAGCAAGTTTATTAGTTTCAATATCATGTGGTCGTACCGGTAAATTTAAAAGTTCAGCTAAAGGTAAACCACCGATTGATATATTTTTTTCCCAAGCTTTATCTAATACATCTAAAATAAATTTATTAATTTTATATGGTGTATCTTGTTGTGCGTTTACAGCTTTGTACACCATAGGCATTTCTATATTTTCTAAATGCTTTAGGTTTTCTCTTTTACGATACTTAACTAAAGTTAATGGTTTAATATGTCTTGAATAATAGCCACCACCTTTTGTGCTGCCTTCCTCCCAACGTCTTGGAGCAACGATTGTTGGAAAGTATTCGGGAGCAAGAACTTCAAGAAAATCATTTCTGTTATTAATCCAATCCATAGTTTGTTGGGTTGGTACTAATTTTTTTTCTCTTCTATTCTTTTTAATTATTGTCTCAACATCACAAAGGCCCGTGTGTACACACATGAGTTCTATAAGTTTGTAACCTACATGCACCTTTTCACTTCTAGTCCATACAGTCCACTCAATGTTATTTTTTTGTGAAGACTCTCTTAACTTTCTTCTTTTGTATTGATAACCAGATGAACGTACGTCCAGGTCAGCTTTTACAATACCATAATGTTCGGGCTTCTCTTCTTCAAATGTTCTTAATGCAACCTCATCCTCAATTTTACTTGCTACATTTATGGCTGCACTTGTTAATCTTCTAGAAATTGTAATACAGTTAATAATAGACTTTAAAGCTATCAAAGCAATTATGTCTGGTTCTAATAATGATAGTAATTTTCTAGCAATGGGCTGTACACCCGATACTTTCTTACCCTCTTCACAGAATGCTTTTATGCCTTCTGAATAGGGCCTTATAAAGTTAGATAACAAAGTCTTACCATAATTAGTAAATGACTCTTCATTTCTTTGTTTATGTTCCGTTAACCTCTTTCTAAATCTTCTTATGCCTCTATCTCTCATGTCCTTCTCTAAATCGAGTTGTTCTTTGAGAATAGAGAACGGTAAAGTAATTCCTTTTGTATTATCCATAGTGTATTTCCTTTATTTGTTTAGGTAGACTTTTAGCCCCCATTGGTTCTAATAAGGGAACCTATTACCCAGTACTGGTTTGGTTGTGTTAAAAATTTTTAAGTGTGTTGGATAGCGTTAAAGTGTTGTGTAACCTAGAAACTAATCAAAACAGTCCGTTGGTGGACTTTAGATACCTAGGGTTTAGAAAACCGATGCTCTATCCAACTGAGCTAAGAGCGCATGGATATCATTCCGATGGTTTACTACAACTTTCAACGCTAATCCAACTTTATTTTAATCCACTAAGAAGTTTTTAGCAACGGCTTGTTGTCAACCGTTGGCTCACTTCCACTAGTGGGTTCTAGAACGTTTACGTACTGTTTTAAGTTTACACTCAAAACTCTTCCGTACTTACCAATCATACGTGGGTCACTGTGGCCCACCCATTCTTGCGTAAACTTTTCAGGAACACCTTTGTTTAACAATTTGGTAACCAAGGTTCTACGACAAGCGTGAATTGTAAATCGCTTATCATTTTGTAGTCCCATTGCTTTACGTAACTTACGCCACGCAGAGTTTGGCCTCCATTTTGGAAAATCACTAAACAATTTTTGTTCGGGCCTTTTACCTAAACAAAAACGTTTACAGATATTCTGACTTCTAGCAGTTAGAGGTACGCCCCTCGGTTCATTGTTCTTAGTGTTGTATAAAGTAATTCTATCTACAAACACTTGATTAACTTTTAACCGTTGCAGCTCAGACAAACGACATCCTATATCCATTAACAATAAGAAAAAATCTCGTTCGTCTTCCATACCCCATTCTGTAAACAAACTAATTAAAGTTTGCTCTTCTTCATTCGACAAGTATCTTAATTCATGATTTGGTTCTTTTAACCAAGTGATGAACGGCTTCCTCTCTAACTTATAAATATTCCATCTTCTTAGACAAAAAGTTATCATAGTAGACAAAGCAGACAAGTATCTATTAATCGTCCCTGGACTAAGATTTTTATTTCTTAGATGTGAGACTAGACCGTCTATATCGTTTTCATCAATATCATTTATAAAAGTATCTTCCTTAAAATACTCAATAACTTTTGCAGCTCGACCAATGACACTTTCATCTTTACCTTCGTCCCATTGCATTTTACAAACTTTATTAAATATTTGTCGAAGTTCTTTTGGATTAGCTTTATTCATGTACATACCTCCTTCCCATACCTTCAAGCTAAAAGGTTTATTAGTTGTTAACTGAATCATAAAATCTTTGTCCACGATTTGTTAGACTAACTAATTTTCTTCTACGTTCCATAGGGTCTTCCCTTGTTTCCACAAAGTTTAAACCCTCTTTCCTACTCCACTTCCATTTTGATAAAATAGAAATGTTTCTGCTTACACTTGATTGGGCCATGTCTAAGTCATCTGCAATAGCAGTCATAGGCACGCCCGTGTCGGCAAATTTTCCTTTACTATGTATTGCTACATAAAAGAAAATTGCCATTGTTTGACTTTGTATGTCTTGGTCAAAACGTCTAAAGTCCTGAACCATTTTTAACATTTTAAGTCCGCTCATTTTTAGTACCCTTAATAGTTATTTGTTTAGTGTTTCGGTACGGTAAATAACCTAAATTCACACCTAATCAACCGTAAAAATTATTTTAAATAAACACGCCAATATGCGACATCCAAAATGATTTCTCCATTCTCACGGCTAACTTTAATTTTACTCCAACTTTCCCATTTTTCAATGAAAAGCTGACAAAGAATAAAATTGATTCTCATGTTTACTCCTTGTTTGTTAGTTAATTTGCTGCATGTAATATTTTTGTGATACCCACCAATGTCTTCCTATACCATGAAAAGAACCTAAATGATTTAAGTACATATTTGCCTCTCCTTTCTATGTTTATGTTGATAAATTCCGTAGACCGGAATAATTCACATGTGCATAAATGACACACTAGAATAATTTAAGTTTGGCTGCAATCACTTTAAAAGTGAAAACGACTCGCCCCTCGCCCCTAGTTATATTGTAATAAATCTCAAAGCCTACCAATATGGTAGGCTTCAAGTTTTATTATTAATGTAACGTTGTTATTTTTTTAGAGTCAGCTATCATTTTATCAATGTGAACTTTTTTCATTCCTAATGTTTTCATCATTGCTTTAGCTGCTTTGTATTTTCTTTCTAAAAGAAGTTGAAATATATCCTCTGTAAACATGTCGCCCAAAGCGTCCATTACTTTTGGCATATTAATACTCCAATCCCGCAGTAAATGTTATTTCAATTTTATCATAAGGATTTCTAATTGCTGCTGCTCTAACTTCAGCCGCTAATTCCTCAAGATTTGTATAAGTATCCTCAAAGACTAATTTTTTAGTAACTTTAGGAGAAGCAAATTTTACATGTTTTTTCTTTTTTGCATTGTACTCGCCTTCTCTTGTTCTAACTTCTTTGATTGTTATGTTTTCATAAGTTATCATAATCGTTTCCTTTTCTGTTATGTTGTTATTAATAGGTCGCCCCTAGCAACTCGCCCCTAGAAAAAAGCTCGCCCCTAGTCGCCCCCATAACCGCCCCTAGTAAAAGAGACCGCCCCTAGAACCTGTACACGAAGAGACAAGAACAATCTCGCCCCTTCGCTGTTACAGATTAAAGGTATAAAACACAATTAAGCGTTTTACATAGTGAGTTTATGAAATTCACTAGTAAGACACTTTTAAAATATCTATTGTTAAACGTTAGCCGGTTATTTCTCTAATACTTGACAGCTTAGTTTCAAGCCGGTTAATCGTTGCCGTTGTGTTAGCGTTGCTTTCTAAATTGTCACGGCTATATTTTAAAAATATTCGTAAAACGTGATATAAATCTAAATCACCATAACAAATATTTTTTTGTAAACTTTCCGAGTAATGTTCCGACTCTAAAAAGTTGACAATGTCGCACGGTGTTTTCTTATCGCTAAGCACGTGCGTGATTTTTACAATTTCCGATAGTTTCATATTTTCCTTTTCTGTTACGTTGTTATTATTGAGCGTCTAAAACAAACCCGCTAAAGTCTGTTTTTGCTTTACCTTTTGCGATAAGTCCACAAATTGAGTTTTTTAAATCTAAAAATCTCAAGTCTGTCTCATCCGCATTGATAACTTTGAAACCCTTAAAAGTTTTGGGTAAGTATTTTCTAAAAACTGCGGATATATTCCCGCCAAGTTTTAAAATGTTAAACGCTTGTTTTTCGTTGTCTTCATCTAAGCTAAAAGTTAAATGATAATTCTTAGGCATTTCACCATTCAAAAATTTTAACTGTCTTTTGTAAATTTTTGTATAGTCATAAATAATTAAGTTTGGAAATAAATCAAAAATTGTTTTACCTTCAAACCTTTTATTTTCCCAAGATATATCGCTCAAGCCGTTAGGTCTTAGACATGGAATAAACCCGTTTTTTTCACAGTTAATAACAAAGTTTTTAATTTCATTAATAAACTGTTTTAAAAAAGTTTCGGGTTCTTGTATTAGCCACCTAGTTTTATTGATACGCCCTAATTGTACGTTACTAAAAGCCCCATGACCGCTTGTGTTTAAACAAACGTCTCGACACTTTCCCGCCATTGGACAAACGTTAAAACCACTTAAATTTGAAGGCGCTAGATATAAAATGGCTGTTTTATATCCAAACTTTTGGCCCTTCACGGTTTTGGCGTTGTTATCAATATTTAAAAGTTTTTTAGACTTTTTAAATGGTAGTAGTTTTTTCATAGTTTCCTTTTCTGTAGTGATATTTAAAAGTGTCTAACTAGTGAATTCCAGGGCCTACAAAGTGACAGCCAAAAAGATTAATTAGCAATTAACAATATAACCTAAAGACTCAATTTTAATTCTTAAGTCTCTTGGGCATTTAGATTTAATAGCTTTTGTTTTGTTTGGTAATTTACAAGAATAAAAACCACCTAATTGGTGATGATATTTAAAACTTGAAATATTTATTATTTTAGAATTATCCATAATGTAAGTCTTTAAAAAATATTAAACCACCTACAATGGCAATTGCTAAACCTATCCACGTTTGAAAGTGTATAAAAATAATTACACCTAAAAACATTAGAGCAAACGACAAAGCGAACATCACCGCACACATTATTAAATTAAGCGTTGACATAGCTATGACCATTTAAACCAGTTGATTGAGCGTGCTTAGTTGCCCGCTTAACCTTCCATTTTGTTTTGGTTGTCTTGCTTTTAAAGTGGTCGAAATTATCATCGCTGCACATATACATTATATAATCGTCACGGTCTAAAACTTGCTTTTGTGTAAATGCTTTTTTTTCAATTGCATTTTTAAAGCACGCTTTTGGGTCATCGTTCCATATAGATGTTAAGTGTCTTATTTTTTGTACTTCTTCAGTTTTTTCAACAGCGGAATTTTCAACCGGTTGACAGTGTCTTGATTTAAAAGTTTTTAATATAGTTATATTTTTAAGCATAGTTTCCTTTTCTGTTAAGTATTAAGTTGATTGTTTTGGCTGTCACTATGTAGGCCCTGGAATTAATGCAACTATGTTAGATTTTAAAATAATTAGAACGTTGCCTGTCACCCGCACAACACATTAATTTTAAACCGTTGCAACAGTGGTATTTACCACCGGTCTAGAAACCACTAAAAAATTTTAATGTTTTTATATTTTTTAGTACTAGCACAGCTATTTTTTATAGATATTTTGATTAATTTGCAAGTGGTTTAATTCCACGTAAATAAATGATTTAATTAGTGTTTATTCAATAATATGGATATTTCACCAAATCACCCGAAAAAAAAGGCCCATACAACCGTTTTAAAGGCCATTGAATTAAAATAATGATGTAACCCCTAGGCCGTAAAATTTAGATTTAATTGAATATCTTTAATATTAAGCTGTTGCCTGGTGTTGTCCTGGCGGCCTGGTTTTGGGTTGTCCGGGCGCTGTCTTTATATCTATTGAGCCTGGGCCTGGCGTTGTCTCTATGTTGCCTGGTGTGTTGCCTTAGGTTGTGGCCCCTGGTTGCCCGTGGTTGTCTCTGTGTTGCCTGGTGTTGCCCTGGTTGCCTGGCCTTGAGTGTTGCGCCTGGTTGCCTGGTGTGTTGCCTGGTGTTGTCTTTAAGTTTAAGAGCTGCAAAAAAAAAATAGGCCCCACTGAAAAGACAAAGCCAAAATATTTAAAACCATAAAAAAAGCAATAAGCAACGGTTATAACAACCGATTAAAAGCCTAATAAAAGAGGAGAACAAAAGAAGAACAAAAAGACCTCTGGGGGAGCTAGCCCGCACCTGCTATAGTGATACCCTTTCGCATTTTTCTGCCAAAATATAGGGCCTTACGGTATATCTTTAGGGGTATATAACCCAATAGTAACACTTCAATTAACATTTAGTCTCCTTTAGTATGTAATGTGTGGTATGTGCGTTGTCAGTATACCTATAGGGACATCTTACCCCACTGGTTCTAATAAGGGGCCTTATCAAATCCACCTGGTATCTCTAGGTTTTTGACCAACTGCACTTTCCATGAATTTATCAAGTTCAACTTTTAATAAGTCGTTTTTATGTTCATTAAATGACAATTCCTGGTCTCTATCCATACGTTCAGTCCAATATGCTACTGCAATAGACAATGCGTCTATAGCATCATCATGTTTAATAGCACCTTTGTCTTTAGTTATCCTAGTCATCTGTTTAAACAGTTGATGGTCAGGGTCTAACTTAAAGTCTTCTCTAATAATCTCTTGAGATACAACTAATCTGTGTTGGTTCATAACTGGTTCTAACGTATCTATAATACGTAGCTCCTTTTGTTTAGAATGTCTTACTTCTTCTATTGTGCAAGGGTGTATTCTAGACATTATAGGTTTTAATAAAGCTGTAGCCATACCATCACCAAAGTTACTCTCAATAACCACATAGTTAACATCTTGTTCTTTAGCTATTTGACTTAATCTTTCTAGTGTCTCATCGCTATAACCACCTTTTAATGCTCCACAGTGAGTCAGGTATAGCACTCCATGTAACATCTTGACCACTGAGTACCCAGTACGGTCAGCACCTCTACCAGAGGGGTCTATGGACATAACTGAGCCTTCAAACTTAGCATGTTCGGGGCTTGTATACATAGGGCCTACCCAATAATCACCTTTTAGGCCTACATTAGGTAATTCACTGTCTATACTCTTAATTTGGTCTGTACTAGAGGCCCATTGTATTTTTGCGGGAGCCTCTTTCCATGAAGATAACCCAGATACACATATTAAGTCATTTAATTTTAATGGATACTTCTCTAAATCACTTAGAGTTGTATCTAACATAAACTGTAGTTGAAAACCCGAACGTCCATAAGACGCTTCACGTTCCATTAAGTCTATTTCATCAAATCTTTTAGGGTCTGTAGGTTTACCTTCTAATTTTTTGTCTTTGTTTAATTTTTCTAAAATTATAGGTGCTAGTCTTTCACCTAAATTTAATTTTTGTACATTGGTAGGATATAATGCTGTCCAGATTCTTGTCTTATAACCACGTTCACCCATTGAGTTATATAAACTCATTTCAGTTTGTGGTGTACCTAGAAATACAATACGTCCTACATCAGGTTTAATAATTGCATCAAATTCTTTAACTGTCTCACCTAGTCTGTCTCTCATTAACTGAGTCTGTGAGTTATTGGCTGACTCTACGTCATCTGCAATAATTAAGTCTGCTCTACTACCAGTAAGCTGCGATGTTACACCTAAAGATTTAACTGAAGGAGCGTGTGAAGCTCGTGCGGGTGCTACATCAAAACTAATCTTAGAGTGACGTTGGTCATCCCTAGGTGTTAGATGTTTAAGCAAAGGCATTTCAGAAATTAATCTTTGAGTAAATGTACTAAAGTCATCGGCTCTGTTTTTACTTGCTGATACTACTAGAATGTTTCTTTGAGGGTTTAGTAATAATTGATGACATACAAAAGCTGATGTAATCCATGATTTACCTACTCCTCTAAAAGCTTCTATAACTATTCTTTTGTTTGGTTCTTGTAGAAAGTCCGCCAAATCATACTGAATTTCAGTAGGCTCAGGCAACGATAAATGTTTCCAAGCCAAGTATAAAAAATTCTTAAAATTTTTAACACTAGGTTCTACATTTTTAACTTTTTTATTCTTCATTAAATGGTAAATCTTCTATTATTGAATTAGTTGGTTTTGATTCAATTTCAACGCCATAAGTTTTACAAGTATCTAAACAAACTTTTAGTTCACTTGCTGTTAACTTTTCACCACTTGTTAACATTTCATATGCTACGTCTACTAGTAATTTTGGTAACGCTTTTGATTTTGCTTCAAAAGAATTTACTTTGTTTTCTGTTTTCATTATTTAATTAATTTGTCCATATAATGGTACAACCTCGATATATCTTTATTTAAATTTAATATTTCTTCTTGCAGCATTGCCACTAATACTTGCAGCTCTACTACAGACATAAGTACCCAAGCACTTAAACCTGTAAGCATAAAACCTAAAATAGGTAGTAAGAAATCAATTGGTTTTTTCATTATTAAATATTTTGTTTCCTATAAGGTAATTTTTAAAATCTATTTCTAATTGTTTTATTTTTTCTTCAAGTCTTTTCATTTTGTCATTAGCAACAATCGTATTACCTTTATTTGTTTCAATATTTAATAATAGGTGATGTTGATTTTCTTGTATTCGTGCTATGTAGCCTTTAAAATTCTTTAAATGAGTGTCATTAATTATAGTAATTTGGTCTTTATTTTTATTAATAGTTTCAGTTAATGAAACAATATACCTAACAC
>Ga0209634_1003668_pt1 | contig 10269 bp, 11 predicted proteins | sample LinPmetageLP40_FD_184043 | JGI IMG/M metagenome (GOLD analysis project Ga0209634, IMG submission 184043) | Marine viral communities from the Pacific Ocean - LP-40 (SPAdes) (version 2) | ecosystem: Environmental > Aquatic > Marine > Oceanic | place: Pacific Ocean | collected 2010-08-26 | reverse complement strand
GAGCCTCGCCGTCGATGCGATCTTCATGAAGACCGCCTGGATATGCGCCACCGGATCACCGGCATCGCCATCATGCGCGAGGCCCCGGACGAACGCCGCGCTGCGCGTGAGGCGATAGCATTGCGACCGCCCGAATACGCTCGCCCCCTCGCGCGCGGGACGCACGTAATCGACGCGCAGGTCGAGCGTTGCGATCGCCGAAAATTCGTCCATCGCGCGCCAGATCGCCATGCCGCTGGCCATGTCCATCAGGCTGAGGATCGGGCCCGATGCGAGCACGCGCTGGCCTTCTTCGCCCAGCAGGTCTTCGCGCCACGGCAGTTCGAGTTCGACCCAGTCGTTGCCATGGTCGGAATATTGCAGCCCCAGCCATCCGGGATGGCCGCGTCCCGTGAAGAAGGACGTCGCCTTGGACGGATCGAATTTTCGCGGCTGTTCGCTCATCTGGCGCTGCGATAGCCGGGCCGCTGGCGGTCTTACAATCTTTTAATTTCAACCGCTCACCGCAATGCGCCAGCTTCCGGTCCTGCAGATCGGGTGATCCTCACACGGTCCGCTGCATGGATGGAGACACGCATGGAATTTCCCAAGATTGACCTCGAAAGCCTGCCCGAACTCGACACCGAAATGGGGGTTTTCGGAAGCATTCCCGCATCGGGCGGAGGCGATACGGTCGTCAGCGTGATGATCTATCTCTTCGATCACATGATGGTCGATATGCTGCTCTAAGGGGGTGGGGGGATGCTGGTCGATCCGCGGATTGCCGGGCTGCGTGGCGACGATGGGATGCAGCAGGTAATGCGCCAGGCGGCCACGCGTGCGGTGCGGCGGTGCCGCAGCGACGAAACCGTTCGCGGCGTCCTGGCGGCGCTCGACCGTTATGCGGAGGGCGATGACCTGGCGGATTGCCCTGCGCTTGCGGACGCGCTCGCCAGCGAGCCGGCAGCCCGCGCATTCCTGCGCCCGTATATCGCGCAATTGTCCGCACTGCAGCGCCGTTTCCCGCTGGTCGAACTGGGCATGCGGCACCAGTCGGCGCGGGGTTTCCATTCGCTCGAACTGGCGGGGCGGGGACAGGTGACGCTTGGCTTGGCGGTGCACGAATGCGCGCCGGAGGCGGGACGCTGCGATATTGCGGCTTTCCCCGATGCCGAGCGGCACGAGCTGGTGATCGGCGGGCTGGCCGAAGTCGAACTGCTGGAAATCCGCTCGGAGAACGGATCGCACGCCAAGATCGTGCGCACCGCAAAACGCGCCGCATCCGGTGCACGGATGATACTCGCGGGCCATCGACAGGCGCGGATCCTGCGCCATGTGCACCGCCCGCTGGTCATGCTGCGGCTGGTAAGGACTGCGGCGAGGCCGCTTCCGACGCGCCAGTTCGCCATTTCCAGCGGCACGCTGCTGCACAGTGCGCATGGTGATCGCAGCGAGAGCCGACAGGAGCTGATGTTCGCGCTGCTGGGCCGGATGCGCCGCGCAGATGCCGCACCGGCGCTTGCGCAGGCGACGCTGGCGGGAAGCCCCCATCTGCGCTGGCAGGCGCTGCGCGAATGCCTCGCGCTCGACAGCGCCATTGGCCTGGTCGCGCTCGAGCGGATGGCAGCGGACCGTGCGGACCCGCTGTTCGGTCCCGCGTCGAGCTTGCGAGCGCAGCTGGCTGCGGCCTATCCGCAGCTGGACAGGAAGGGGGACGCCGTATCCCCCGGGTGATTGCGAATACGCAGGACGTCGCGGCCACGCTCGAAGAAACGGTCGAAGCAGTGGCGCAGGGGTTCGATCCGCAGGATGAATCCAGCTTGCGCGATGCCGCCGCCAGGCTGGAACGGCTGGGCAACAACCGCAATTTCCTCGGCAATCTGCTGATCGCGCAGTTGCGGGAGGGGTATCGCGATACGCTAGCAGAGGCCGCCTATGGCCCGCAGGTGATCGTCCTGTCGGCGCCGAGCGGGGGAAGCTTCCTTCGCGCCAATATCTGGCCGGGGGAAGGCGAAAGCTGCTTCCGCGCGAGCGGGGCCGGCAGCTTCGATTACGGCACCGCGCACGACCACAATTTCGATTTCCTCACCATGGGCTATTTCGGCCCGGGCTATCGCAGCGAATATTTCGAGATCGACTATCGCGAGATCGCCGGCTGGAGGGGCGAGCGCGCTGCACTGCGGTTCGTCGAATCCAGCGCGCTGAATGAAGGGCGGCTGCTCCATTACCGCGCCCACCGCGATGTGCATGCGCAATATCCGCCCGAGACGACTTCGGTGTCGCTCAATCTGATGCATATGCGTGCGGGGCAGGGCTGGTATGACCAATATGGTTTCGATCTGCAGCGGCACCGCGTGACGGGGGTTCTCAATCCCGGTGCCAGCGAGACATTCCTGCGCTGCGCCGTCGCGCTGGGCGAGGACGAAGCGCTCGACCTGGCGCAGCAGTTCGGCCGCCATCATCCCAGCGGCCGCATGCGGCTCGCCTGTTTCGAGGCGCGAGCGGCGCGCATGGCGGACGACAACCACCGCGATGCGCTTTGGCGCGAGGCAGAGGCGGCAGGCAATCTGATGGTCGCGCAGGAAGCCCGCCAGCAGCGCGCCGCGCTCGAACCGTGAACCGGCGGCCGTGCCTGTGCCGAACGGGGTCCTGCGCGTTTTCAGCGAATCGCTAGAAACCGCCGCCCGACAGCGTATCGATCGCGCCTTGCAGGATCACGGCCGCGGCATGGCTGTCGATCCGCGCTGCGCGCTTGGCGCGGCTCATGTCCTGCCCGATCATCGCCGCTTCGGCGCTGGCGGAGGACCAACGCTCGTCCCACAGCAAGACCGGCAGGTTGAGCGCTTCCGCCAGATTGCGGGCATAGGCACGGCTGGCCTGTGCGCGGGGCCCTTCGCTGCCATCCATGTTGCGCGGCAGACCGATCACCACGCCGGCAATCGAGCGTTCGGCCACCAGCGTACGCAAAGCACCGCAATCCTTGCTGAACTTGCTGCGGGGGAGCGTCTTTCCGGCAGTCGCGTATCGCCATCCGGCATCGCATGTCGCGACCCCGATGGTCTTCGTGCCCAGATCCAGCCCGAGCAAGGCGCCGCCATCGGGCAGCGCATCGCCGTAATCGAGCGCGTTGTCGCTTACGAGGCCCGTGCCGTCGCCCATGCTCTCACCCGTGCGATGACGTCCTCCTGCACATTCTTCCAGAACAGCGGAATATCGTAGACGTGGTAATTGCCGCCCGGCAGCACGCCCTGACCCAGCTCGGGCGGGTCGCCGATATACAGCAGGCCGTTATCGCCGCAGCGCGCGGGCACCGCACCGGTCACCAGTTCGCCCTTCGACAGCGTGTCGTCGGGGACCAGCGTCCCCAGATTGGCGCTGGCGGGCGCAGCGCCATTGGTGCCTCCGGTGATCGGATTGACACACAGGATCGGCCCGTCGCCTCGCGGCTCGCCGTCATAGCCGACGGTCGCTTCGTAACGCCGCATGATCATGTCCGCATCGCCGTCGTCGGAAAAGGCCGACCACGCCAGCAGGCATTGCGGCTGCCCGGGTGCGGCGCAGGCGGGGAACGGCAGGACGGGCAGATCGTGTTCGACCGAAATCGGCCAGCCGGGCGCATAGACCGCGGCAACCCGTTCTGCGACCGGCGTGCCCGCCACCTTTTCCTGCAGCAGCCGCAGGATATGCGAGGCGCCCTGGCTATGCCCGGCAAGCACGATCGGCTTGTCGGCAGCGATGCTGTCGAGGAAATAGTCGAACGCCTGCGCAACATCGGCATAGGCAGCATCGATTGCCTGCTGCGCTTCGGGTCGGTCGGTCAGAAAGGCCCCCGCCGCGGCCTGCCGGTACTTGGGAGCCCAGATCTCGTCGGCGCGGTTGAAGGGGCTGGCAAGCCCGCGCAGGAACAGGCGGGCACGGTTGTCGGTCGTCGCGTCGCCCAGCGCCGCGTTCCAGTCGCCGCCCGCCTGGATATAGCTGGTCGGCGGGACGAAGAAGACGGCGAATTCGGGCAATGCCTGCGGATCGGCCGGTTCGCCGGTGACCGAACCCGTGGTGGCGAGCGGATCATTCCGGTCGAGGCTCTGTTCGGCGGCGGGCGCATCGGGCGAGGGGGTGCGGGCCGCCGGATCGGGTGCGGTCTCGGCGATCGCCGGCTGGTAGCGCGCCGGGTCGCCCGTGCCCAGTCCGGGCCGCGAATACCACATCTGCGGGTCCTGGTAGGCGTTGGCGGCGAGCGGGTCCTGCTCGACGAATTCGCCGCGCGGAACGAAGGCGATCTCGGTCGCCTCGCGCGACCAGATGGTCAGCGCAATCGATCCGACGATCACGAGAACGATGCATACGGCTATAAAATACAGGAACTTACGCGCCATTTACGGCTTCCTCTCCACGTTTTTCGCCGTTGGTCCTCTCGGCCCTGCGTTCGAGCGCGACCTTGATCATCGCGAGCAGGGGGTCGGCCAGGAACAGGCCGAGGATGCCGAAGAGGATCCCCATGATCAGCTGGAATGCCAGCACCAGCGCGGGCGCCAGATCGACCGTTTTCTTGGCGATCATCGGGATGACGACATAGCCGTCGAAATTCTGGACGAAGAAATAGACCGCGATGGTGTAGATCCCCATCTCCACCCCGCCCGAGAACCCGACCAGCACCATCAACGCGCCCGAGATGATCGCTCCAAGATTGGGGACGAAGGCAAGCAGGCCGGTAAGGATCGCCAGCAGCGCGGCCATCGGCACTGCGCCGATTCCGATCAGCGGCGCGACCCAGGCCAGCATGATGTAGGTGAACACCGCTTCCACGACCATACCGAGCAGGCGCCCGGCCATCAGCCGCCGCATGGTGCTGCCCATCTTCGACGCGGTGACATAGAACCGGTCGCGATGTTCGCGCGGCAGCATCCAGGCGACACCGCGTTCGTAAAGCTGCGGATCGACCGCGACATAGATCCCGATGACCAGAATCAGCAGGATCGTCGCTGCCCCGCCGAGTATCCCGCCCAGGGCCCGGGTGACGGTGCTGATGCCGCTGCCGATATTGCCGAGATAGTTCTGCAGCCGCGCCTCTTCGATCGCGAACCCCTGCGTACGGGCCCAGGCGAACAGCTCGTTGATCTGGCGTTCGATGATGGCGGGAAATTGCGCAGCTTCCTGCGAAATGGTCGAGCCGGCGAAATAACCGAGCCACACCAGGAAGGCGAGCGTTCCCGCCAGCACGATGGCGACGCGCCAAACGCGGGCGATCGGCAGGACGCGGGCAAGCAGGCGCGCGCCGCCCTCGATCATCGAGGCGAACACCATCGCGCCGAAAATCACCAGCAGCGGCCGCGCGATCCACACCGCGAGCACCGCGGCGCCGACGATGCCGACCCAGACCATCGCGCGCGAGACTTCGTGGCGAATGCGTGGATCGTCGATCCGCGAAGGGCTGGTACCGAGATCGTTGTCGCGGAAATCCTGCGTGTCGTCGGCCATACGCTTCCCCTGTGTGGTCAGGACCCTAGCGCTCGGCAGCGGGTTTTCGTTCCGCGATCGCCGGGCGCAGGGTGGACCACGCGCGGCCTTCGCGCAGGCTCGTCCACCAGGTCACCGGATTGAGCGAGGTCGTGCCGTCGAGCGAGAAGGTGATGAATTCCGCGCGCCCGCCGATATTCTCCAGCGGAACGGGGCCCAGCAGGCCTTGCGGATGCGCAAGTTCGCGGCTGTCGGAGGAGTGATCACGGTTGTCGCCCATCACGAAGACATGGCCTTCGGGAATCGTGATCTCGGCAAAATTGTCGAGTTGCTGGTTCTGGTGGTCGATCACCAGATAGGTGGCGCCATTGGGCAGCGTTTCGCGCAGGACCGGTACGCGGCAGACGTCGTCCCCCGCAGCGTTCTGCGCGCGGAAATCGTCGAAACCGAAGCCGTCGCAGCGCGAATTGGCGTCGAGCGGCAGTGCGATCGCGGGCTCGACCTTCTGTTCCACCGGTGCGCCGTTGAGGATGATGCGCCCGTTCTGGACCGCAATCCGGTCGCCCGGCAACGCTACCACGCGCTTGATGTAATCCTCGTCGCGTTCGGGATGCACTGGAATGACGATATCGCCATATTCGGGCGTCGATCCCATCACCCGCCAGTCGCCCCGCGGGGCGAGGTGGAAGCTGACCGAGCTCCAGTTCCAGCCATAGGGATATTTGCTCACCACCAGCCGGTCGCCCACCAGCAGGTTCGGCATCATCGATTCCGACGGGATGTAGAACGGTTTGGCGATGAAGCTGTGAAAGGCGAACACCGCGAGCAGCATCACGGCCAGCCCGCGGATTTCGGCGATCCAGTCGACCTTGTCGTCGGATGTGTCGGTTTTGGTTTTCACTGCTGCCGTGCCGCTGGTCACTGGGGGAGGGCCTCGATGATGACGTAGGCCTGCGCCCATGGATGGTCGTCAGTGAGGGTAAGATGAATGCGGGTCTCATGGCCGGGCGGCACCATTTCCGCAAGCACGATCGCCGCGCCCCCGGTCAGCGACAGCGTCGGAGCGCCCGAGCGCGCGTTGACCACGCCGATGTCCTTCATGAAGACCCCGCGGCGAAACCCGGTGCCGACCGCCTTGGAGAACGCCTCCTTGGCGGCGAAGCGCTTGGCATAGGTGCCCGCAATGGTGAACGGGCGCCGCCGCGCCTTGGCGCGTTCGATCTCGGTGAAGACGCGGTTTTCGAACCGTTCGCCGAAGCGGTCGAGCGAGTTCTGGATGCGCTCTATATTGCAGAGGTCGGAACCGAGGCCGATGATCATGCGCGTGCTTCGTCCATCAGGTCGCGCATCCGCCGGACCGCGGCTTCCAGCCCGACGAAGACCGCTTCGCCCACCAGATAGTGGCCGATGTTGAGTTCGGCGAGTTCGGGGATGGCGGCGATGGGCTTTACATTCTCGTAGGTGAGACCGTGGCCGGCATGGGGTTCGATACCCATTTCGCGGGCGAGTTTCGACATGCGGGCGATCCGTTCGAGTTCGCGCGCGGCGCGCTCGCTGTCGCCGTCGAGGCCGGCATGGGCATATTCGCCGGTGTGGAATTCGACCACTGCCGAACGCAGCCGCTGCGCTGCTTCGAGCTGGCGTTCGTCTGCCTCGATGAACAGCGACACCCGAATGCCGTGGTCGGCCAGCTTCCACACGATCGGCGCGAGCTGGTTGTGCAGGCCGGCCGCATCGAGCCCGCCCTCGGTGGTGCGTTCCTCGCGTTTCTCGGGCACGATACAGGCGGCATGCGGCTTGTGCGCAAGCGCGATCGCCAGCATCTCTTCCGTACCTGCCATTTCGAGGTTCAGCGGCAGGTCGGTGGCTTTCTGGATCCGTTCGAGATCGTCGTCGCGGATATGCCTCCGGTCTTCACGCAAGTGGGCGGTGATCCCATCGCCGCCGACCGCGGCTACGATCTCGGCCGCGCGCACCGGGTCCGGATGATCGCCGCCGCGTGCGTTGCGGATGGTGGCGACGTGGTCGATATTGACCCCGAGGCGCAGCCGTTCGCTCACGCCTTGCGGCTCCCCGGCTTGGTCACGGGGATGGCCGCCAGTTCCTCGGGCAGCTCGTCATCGGCATAGGTCGGGAAATTGATGTCGATCAGGGGATAGAACGGCACGCCGAGTTCGGCTGTGCCATTGCTGCGATCGATCAGGGCGACTTCGGCGACCACCTCGCCGCCTTCGCGCGCAACCGCGGCAATCGCCTCGCGGCTCGACAGGCCGGTGGTGACCACATCCTCGACCATCAGCACCTTGGCCCCGGGCTCGAGCCGGAACCCGCGCCGCAAGTGGAATTCGCCATCGGGCCGCTCGAGGAACATCGCGTCCTTGCCCAGCGCGCGGCCCATTTCCTGGCCGATGATGATGCCGCCCATCGCCGGGCTGATCACGACATCGATCTGGCTCCGTGTTTCGCGCGGGATCTTCTGCGCCAGCGCAAACGCCAGCCGCCCGGCGCGGTCGGGGTTCATCAGCACGCGTGCGCATTGCAGATAGTGGCCGCTGTGCCTCCCGCTCGACAGTTTGAAATGGCCTTCGAGCAGGGCTTCGCTGGCGCGGAATTCGTGGAGGATTTCTTCTTCGGTCATGATGCATCGGTCCAAAGCGCCTCGCGCCCGATTGCGCAAGAGGCAAAGCTGGTTGCACATTTTTATCGGCCACCCGCTTGAGGCATCTGCATTCCCTGCCTATAGGCGGGCGCAATCGGGCCCAAAACGAGGGCGTTTCCGCCATGCAGGCGGGATTTGACTGCGCCGGCGGGCCCGTATCGAGACACGACACGAAAGAGTGCCAAGACGATGAATATTCTCGGCTCCCTCAACGGGTTCCAACGGATCGCAGCCAGCCTGGCCATGGCCGCTACGCTGGCCTTCGGCGCACCGGGCGCAATCGCGCAGGATGCGGCTACCGCACAGCTCGAAGCTGTCGATCCGGCCGTGGCTGCCGACGCCTCGAACGAAGACGTGGCCGCCGGTTCGAGCGCCTACGTCCCGATGAAGCCGACCGAAGGCAAGGGTATGCCGGTGGCTGCGGGCATCGATGTGCAGGACCAGTTCTCGCCCATCGGCCAGCAGGCCAATGCGCTGCATATCGGCCTCGTCTGGGTCATGGCGCTGATCAGCCTCTTCGTGCTGGCGCTGTTCGTCTACGTCATCCTGCGCTTCAACAAGCGCGCCAATCCGGTGCCGTCGAAGACCAGCCACAACACCACGATCGAAGTTATCTGGACCGTGGTTCCCGCGCTGATCCTGCTGGGTATCGCTGTGCCGTCGATCGGCCTGCTGAGTGCACAATACCAGTCGCCGCCGAAGGATGCGATCACCGTCAAGGCGATCGGTTACCAGTGGTACTGGGGCTACGCTTATCCCGACAATGGCGATTTCGAAGTCGTCTCGAACATGCTGACCGAGGAAGAGGCCGCTGCGCGGGGCGAACCGCACCAGCTCGCGGTCGACAATCGCATGGTCGTGCCGGCGGGTGTCCCGATCCGTTTCCAGACGACCGCTGCCGACGTGATCCACTCGTTCGCCGTGCCCAGCCTGTGGTTCAAGCTCGACGCCATTCCCGGTCGCCTGAACGAGAAGATCCTCCAGATCGACGAACCCGGCGTCTATTACGGCCAGTGTTCGGAGCTTTGCGGCGCGCGTCACGGTTACATGCCGATCGCGGTCGAGGCGCTGCCGATGGACCAGTACAACGCATGGGTGCTTGCCCAGGGCGGGACGATCGCAGGTGCAGCCGACACCGGTATCGCAGCCGATCCGGCCGCCGCGCCCCTGCAGGAACCCGAAAGCGCGGTTCCCGGTGCCGCTGGTGCCGGCGCAGCCCCGACCGTCTAAGATTTACGTTTAGCTCGAGAGTATAGCACGATGGCTACCACCGCCGACAGCTTCCAGGCCCACACCGAAGATCATGCGCATGACGACCATCATGTGCCCGGGTTCTTCGCGCGGTGGTTCATGTCCACCAACCACAAGGACATCGGGACGCTCTACCTGATCTTCGCGATTATCGCGGGGATCGTGGGTGGTGCGATTTCGGGCATCATGCGTCTGGAACTGGCCGAACCCGGCATCCAGTATCTGCAGTGGTGGGCCGAATTCATGGGCGGCACGTCGGACTTCGACACCTCGCTGCACATGTGGAACGTGTTCATCACCGCCCACGGCCTGATCATGGTCTTCTTCATGGTCATGCCCGCCATGATCGGCGGCTTCGGCAACTGGTTCGTGCCGCTGATGATCGGCGCGCCCGACATGGCCTTCCCGCGCATGAACAACGTCAGCTTCTGGCTGACCGTCGCCGGCTTCGTTTCGCTGCTGTTCTCGCTCTTCGTGCCGGGCGGTACGGGGCCGGGCGCAGGCACGGGCTGGACCGTCTATGCGCCGCTCTCGACCACCGGCTCGCAGGGCCCTGCAGTCGATTTCGCGATCTTCTCGCTGCACCTTGCCGGTGCCGGTTCGATCCTTGGCGCAACCAACTTCATCACCACCATCTTCAACATGCGTGCGCCGGGCATGACCCTGCACAAGATGCCGCTGTTCGTATGGTCGGTGCTGGTCACCGCCTTCCTGCTGCTGCTGGCGCTGCCGGTGCTTGCAGCCGCAATCACCATGCTGATCACCGACCGCAACTTCGGAACGACCTTCTTCGATCCGGCCGGTGGCGGCGACCCGGTGCTGTACCAGCACCTGTTCTGGTTCTTCGGTCACCCCGAAGTCTACATCATGATCCTGCCGGGCTTCGGCATGATCTCGCAGATCGTCTCGACCTTCAGCCGCAAGCC
>Ga0209634_1003667_pt1 | contig 10270 bp, 4 predicted proteins | sample LinPmetageLP40_FD_184043 | JGI IMG/M metagenome (GOLD analysis project Ga0209634, IMG submission 184043) | Marine viral communities from the Pacific Ocean - LP-40 (SPAdes) (version 2) | ecosystem: Environmental > Aquatic > Marine > Oceanic | place: Pacific Ocean | collected 2010-08-26 | reverse complement strand
TTGTAGGTATGCTTGGCCCTATATCTAGAGGTGTCCAAAAGATTAAGCAAGAGTATAACAATCAAAACAAAACTATAGACTATGTAATACTAGGTCACTATCACCAGTACATATCTCTTAAAGGTACGATTGTTAATGGCTCGACTAAAGGGTATGATGAGTATGCTTACTCAAATCGATTCGTATCAGAAAGGCCTCAACAAGCTTTGTGGTTCACACACCCTGAGTATGGAGTAACCTTTCAAGTTCCTGTAGTAGCGGATAATACAGTCACCGCAAAATCTAAAGACTGGGTACAGTGGTCTAAGTAATCACTATTGGTGCGGGGCTATTGCAAGCCTCGCGCCTCTCTATCAGCTAAAGTATCGACAAAATTAAAATATCCAGACTTTACATATCTTACTTCTTTGTTAATGTCAGAGAAAGCTTCTTGCAATAATCTATATGTATCAACTGTTAATAAATTCTTAGGTTTCTGTTTACTATTATAATCAAAAAGTTCCAGCATAATTTTATTTAATTCGTTTTGCGCATCAAATTGTGCATCTCTATTATCTTCCTGTATACCAACTAACAGTTCTCTAAATGTGTTTTTAATTCTATTGTTAAATCTTTTCTGCCTAATAGAGTTACGCCCTGAATTTTTTCTTTCTAAGAATAACACTTCTCTTTCCTTAGATAATTTAGTGGGATTAAATCCTGCTATTTTAGCCAGACTTTCTAGTGCAGTTATATTAGAAGATATAGTGGTACCGTATCCGCTTTCAGCTTTACCTGATAATGCCATCTGCCCACCTTTAAGTGCGTTGCTTAAAAAAGTAGGAAGCACTGTGTGCACTGTAGCTGACCAAGGAAACTCACCTGTCTGATCATAGTCTCTAATCATTTTTCTAGCATTTTGAAACAGTATAGCACCAGGTGCTCCAAATATAGCATCAGGAGTTGTTCCTGTATTAAAACCAGCTAAACCTAAAGCAGCTCTTATTTGTTGTGATCCAGGTATATTACCAAAAGATAATCTTCTTTGTACGTCTATACCAAGAGCAGCGTTAAACACTCCGTCTGTAAAAAGTTCTGTAGCACCTGGCCCAATGCTGGCAGATAACATTTTTTTAGTTTCGTTTCTTATATCTACATCTAATCCAGGGAATGTTTTTAACATCATCTCCATAAGCCAAGCTAAGTCATCACCAAATGGTAGTCCAAATAAACCACCTGTTGCTAATATCATAACCATTTGTTTAGCTAATATTTTTCTACCTATAGCACGTTGAGCAGGACTACCTGACCTTGTCAATAATCTACCCATTAAACTAAACATCTGGCTTATATAAGTTTGAAACAATAAAAATACAGAACCAATTCCTCTCATTAATTCAGGTCTTTGTTCTTTTCCGTACACACCAAAATTTTCTTCTATCATTTGTTGTGCTACAATTCGAGGAGTAACCACTCCATTGTTAGCATTTACATTAGCTATAAAATCTCTATCACTAGAGTAATGATCTGTTGCATTTTGAATAGACTTAGGGTCTCTCATCATTCTATACGTAGCAATATACGCAGATAGTCTAGCTACAGTTTCCATAGTATTAAACATACCACCTATTAAAGTATTCTCTATAGTTCTAAACTTGTTTCTATTTTTATCTCTATTGCTTCGAATACCTGCGCCTGTAGGCATCCCAGTTTCATGTAAGGCCATGCCTTGTTTTATAATACCATTCATAATATCAAGCTTAGCATCTTCTTTAATATCGTCAGGTAGTTTACTAAAATCTAAAAACACGTCTTGATATTTTCTATCTCCACTAAAATCCATCATAGCCATTACCTCTTTAAAAGCCTTACCTAACTCTACGACAGCTGATTGTTTATTTCCACTAAGAGTACTGATAGTTGGACCAACAAATTGTACAATACTCATTAACTGTAACAATGCTGATGACACGTTACCACCTAAGAAATACCAAAAACCCATTCTTCTAATTGCTGCATATTCTTGCTTAGGATCATTTACATAATCATACCATTTCTTAATAGATTTTTGCAACATAGGGTCAACTGAATTACCTTCAGAATCTATAACATCATCTTGTTGTGACTTAATAAATGCATCACTAATACTTTTATTAAATCTATTTCCTGCAGCAAATGTACTAGAAACTTGCCCGTATTGACTAATTCCTCTTACGAAATCTGTACTAAAACCAGGAACACCTCCTTGTTTTTTACGAGGAGCAATAAAAGAACTAAAACCTACAACAGGTTGACCAGCTGAGCTTCCCTTATTCAGTATAGTATTTAATTCTTTTCTAATCTCTAGATAAGCATTCACATTTACATCAGACATGGACTGAGCTGCTGAATCTATTGAAGCTAGATCTGCAATACGATTTTGTTTTAACCTATTTAATGATACTTCTTTAGTATCAGATATAATAAATTCATTTGAATCTCCATACTTTTCATTTAAATCTTGTCGTACTTCTTTTTCTTCATTCATAAATTTGTCAATGTATTTCCCTTTATTAAACATTCTATAATCAACAACCTCACCTGTTGTTTTATTTTTAACAGTAATAAACTTATCACCATATCTTTGTAAAGGGATATAATCTGTTTTTAAAAACTCATCATATTTTTTTAATTCAAAGTTAAGAGCCAATAATCCTGATCCAACTTTAAACTGTTCGTCTTTTGTTTCATCTAGTCTACCTAACATGGTGCTAATTCTTGAAGACAATTCTTTTCTTCTGGCTTCAGTTAAAGGAAGGCCGTTAATATTTTGTATGTCTGTAGATAAAGAAAGGTTTTGTATACCTTGTAAAATATCTACCATAGCATCAATGTCTCCTGATGTTAAGTTTTCATAATCTTCTTTTGTCATTTCATTAATTGACTTAGTACCATTAATAAATATTTTAGCATCGGGCTGTGGTACAAACTCAGCCATTAGATCTAAAACATCGTTTAGAAGAGGAAGAGAATTACCCCCTGCTAACATTCCTTTTATAATTTCTGCATGTTGCAATTGAATAGCTAATTGTACATCTTCATAAGCAGTAGCTATATCTCCCTCTAAGACAACAACATCTCCAGCTTTAACGGTACTGTTTGCCCCATCTCCATCTCTTTCTGCTCTAAAAATAATTCGACCATCAGCGTCTTTTCTGTATCTGCCCGCAACTTGTTGAGATATTTCAAACGCTTTTTCTAATAAAAGTTTATACTCGTCATTTTGAATAACTGTACTAAATACTTCAGTCAATTTCTCTGCATATTGAGTTTGCAATTCTTTAGTTTTTAAATTTTTGTTGTAAACTGCTAACCACAATGGAGTAAAGATAGGATGTTCTTTTGCCCATATCCTAGCGTGACCCATAATTCTCTGAAAGAATCCAAACTTGTTAGGGTTAGTAGTGTTATTATCTTTATTAGTAAAAGTATTTTTATCTTGATCAATGAGATTGGCAGTTCGCCTTTGCTGATCTCTAACTTCAGATCGTTTTGGTTTAGGCATCTGATTATCTTTGGAGTCAGTGGGGTCGTCAATAAAAGCTTGTGACTGATTAAAGTGATAGTCTATATAAGAAGGGTCATCAGGATCTAATCCCATCTTCGTGCCCCTCTTCCTATTAACAGCAATAGTCTTACTTACTTCTCTGACTAACTCTTGTGCTCTTTTCTTTTGTCGCTTACCCAAACTAATTTCTTCAAAAATTTGTTCAGGCTTTTTATAATTCGTATTAAATAAAGTATCAGATAGTGCAATAAGATATGCTTCTAATTTTAAGAAAGCTTGTTTAACTGGCCCTTTGTAAATTTTATCTCTCAATATGTGAGAGGCAAATGCATCTGACATTGCTTCTTCAAGCTGTTGATCTTCTGTTAAGTTCGGGTATCTCTCTTTAATATTGTATTCATTTATCCAATTTTCTTTTGCGTACTTTTTGAATAGTATCATTTCTTTGTTTGTAAAGAATCCGTTCTCTATAAGAGCATGCATAGCTTCATGATGTAACATAAACAATCTAGATTCTATGCCAGTTATTTCTCTACCAAATGTTTGTTTACCTCCAATACTGTTTACGGATAAGATACTTATCCACTGCGGGTTTTGGAAAGTTAAACCCATGTTAACTAAATCTTCATGAATTAAAAAGTTACCCTTGTGTCCTTCTTCTTTCATTTTATTTAATAAGAACTCACTAAGAGGTTTACCTTCCATATTCAAACCTACAAAACTTAAACCTAATTGATCTAATCTATCTCTAAGCATTTGATAAATTCCTTTTTCATTGTTTTCAAATGCAGGAGTTAATTTAAAATCAGGATTGTCTTTATAAAATTTACTTAAGACTACTTTCTCTGTAACTTTTTTTGTACTTCCTTTTACTTTAGTAGTTAACGGTCCTTTACCTCTATAAGAATTTTTAGAAATTCTTTCTAACTCTGCATCTGTAAAAGGTTTTAATCCAAAAGATGCTATTGTTTTTTGCCATAAGGTTTGATTAGCTTCCGCATTGTTTAATAAATTATTTAAATAATTTAACTCAGTGGCTTTAGCCTCTTCAGATAAGAAAGGATTATTTTGTGTAGCTTGTATTTGATTTTTTAAACCACGTATTGCGCTAGGTCTTGCATCACTTTCATTTCCTTCAAAAGCTGTTCTTGATAATCCATTTAATGTTAGTAATCTACTTTCAGGATTTTGTTCTGATACTTCTATAGCATCATCCAATAGTTTTAGTTCAGTGTTAATTTCATTGCGCTCTTGTTCTGTTGTTGTTCTGTTTAATTTATTATTTAATTGTCTCTTACGATTTCTTATTCTTTCATTAGCAGCCTCTTGAATTGCAGAAGGTTCTTGTGGATCTGTAACAGTAACTTCTCCAGTAGGTTGATTAGTCTTTATAACTTTAGCGTCATTATATATTTTATTATTTAAAATATCTTCTAACATTTCTCTACCATAAGATTTTTTAGTCTTAGGATTTATGTTAGTATTATTTTTAATACCTGAAACTACTGCTTGCCCCATAGTAGGTTCATTAAGAATTTCAATAGTACCTTCTTTATTTTCTACAACTCTAGTAGATTTTTTAAAGTAACCTAGTTGATCTAGGGCACTAAACTCTTCTTCTGAAACATAGTTTTCATTTTCACGAGTGTCTTTAGCAAACTCTACAATTTGATAGTCATCATATCTATCAATCTCGCTCTGAGGATAACCTCGTTCTTTTAATATCTTTTTAGATTTGTTTAATGTGTTTTTATTTACAGGTAAAGTTCCACTGTAAGATATAAAATCTTGTTTAGCTCTAGAGATGTCATCAGAATTAACTTCACCTGTTTTAGGATTAATGCTTTGTTCTTTACTTGAATCTATGGGCGACTTAAGCTCATTTAATACAGATAGATCTGAGATAGGTTGTAATATGTTTTGTTCACCTGATCCTTCTTGATCACGTACAAGAACTGCAAACTTCTTTCCATTTTTTTCTACAACCCCTTTTACCTTATAAGTGGGTGTAATAATTTCCCTATTTTCATCTCTTTTCTGATTACCATCTTCGTCTTTAATATCATATACACCAGAAACTGTATAGGTTTTACCTTTGTATTCTTGTACTTCAGGAGCGTCTTCAATAAGTTCATCACTGCTAACATAGACACCACTTTCACCTGCTTTTAAACTATCTATTTTTCTTTTTCTTTTACCTATGTTAACACTTTTAACTACACCACCTGCGATACCAAAAGGCCCTGAACCTGCTGCACCAGAAGCCGCAGCCTCTCCTGTAGCTTTCCAAAATTCTTTACTAGTATACAAGTCAGCCAACTCTGCTTTAATACTTTCACCTGGCTGCAGTCCTTTTTCAATACGTCCTGCAGACTCAGTAAGAATATTCTGAGAACCCTCAGCTAAAGCCTCACCAGCTTGAGTCTTCAATAATTCTCTACCTATAATGCCTTTAGTTGTTTGCTTTAGAGTTTTATCTACTGTAGCTTTAACAGCATCTTTTCCAAACTTTTTATATAAAGTTTGTTGAAGCATAGCACCTGCACCAAACAATCTTTCGGAAGCTGCGTAAAACACACCTGTTGCTAAAGATAGTCCAGCATTAGCTCCTTCAAAATCTCTTGCCTCTAGTTGAGCTATTCTAGAATCTCCGATACCCATACCATACATAGCACCAATACCTAGTGTAGGATTAATTACACTAGCTGCAAAAATTGGGATGATAGTAGCAGCACCACTACCTATGTTAAAACCAATCCAATCAATAAACTCACTTAGTTTATTTTCAGATCCCATAATCTCTTCAATAGACGTAGTAAAAGCTTCTGCTTTACCTGTCTCTTCATTCATAGTATACTGGCTAGCTGCACCTTCCAATTGGTACTGTTGAATAGCTCTGTTAGTAGCTTCCTCTAATTCTTCCATAGCTAATAAATCAGCTATAGTTCCGAGTGCCCCTGCTCCTATTTGTTTAAGACCAGACCAACCACCCTTGAGGCCTTTCATGATAGAGGTATCATTTAAATCATCAGCAGCGTTATATCTTTCTGCAGACAACCCATACTTGTATAGGAAGCCTTGGTCGTATAATTGTTTTTCTATTTGTTCAGATTTTAATATCTCTGCAATCTGTTCGTTAGTTGCATCAGCCCTAACCTTTATGAAGGGGGCACTTGGGTCGTCAGATATCTTTACTCTTTTAGTGGGTATTGATTTAGGATCGGGAGAAGGAACTAAATTGTTTCCTAGTTGTGATTGACTTGAAGATTGGAATAACTCAGGATATTGTGAGATAACTTCTTGAGCACGGGTGTTGGCAGCCGCTGTGGGATCATAAGGTGTAGGTGTATACTTTACGTCTTCTGCCATTTATTCCTCGCGCTATGCGCATTCAAGAGATTGTATCTCTTTAGTTATTTAATACCTGCAGTAGCATCAATATCTGTTGAAGCTGCTGAGTTACCTAGTGTTGTACTGTAATTCTCGTCTTGTAAACTTTTTAAAATGTCAGCAAAGTTTGGATTCTTTTGCATCAGTTGGATTAAAGCCTGTTGAGTTACATCTTGAGGAGTGGATAGTCCTAAAGCTTTACCCGCTGCGGACGAAGTATTATCTTCTAAATATTTTCTTATAGCAGCACTATACTCTGGTGTGCCTGGTTCGGCTATTGTGCTAGCAAATAAAAATGCTCTGCTTGTTAAAGTAGTATTAATCATACCCTCTTTGTATAGCTTATCTACTTCAGCTTTACTAATTGATAAAGCATCTGCTAATCCTTCTCGGCCTCTTTGATATTGTTTCTCTTCAGATGCTGTTTCCATAGCTGATATTTCTTTATCTTGTCTTTCAATTTCATTTAATAGTCCATCACCTCTACCTATAGCATTACCTAAAGATACTAAGTCATATTTTTCAAAGAACTTTTGAAGCATACCTTTAGCGTCTTTTTCTTCATCAGCTGTACTTTCTTTCCCTGTTCCCCCAGGTGCATTAGGTTTTACTTCTTTTGTTTTTTTCTTTAGAATGTTTTGAGGAGAATCTAGTTCGTCTTTTCTTTTTTTGGTTTCTTGAGCACCATCACCTTTACCACCTGCGGGACCTACAGGAAATCCCATATCAATCTTATTACCATCCGCATTCATCTCAAATAAAGAATCAATACCACCATTTGCTAAATCCATTCCTGTTCCCTTACCGTTTGGGCCAGCAAGATTAAGACTATCTACTCCTGTACCAGATCCATTAAAATTTGCTGAAGGTGTTAGACTAGATTTTAATATACCGTCTGCTGTGTAAAGTTGTGGGTATAGTCTTTGATGTGTTGATTGTGCCATTGTTTATCTCCTAACCGAAAGGACTCCATCCTAAGTTTGCGGCTATACCTAAGCCTGAAATTCCTGCACCTACTGCCTGATTTAAAAAGCTAGGTTGTGGTGTGTATGTACTACCTATAGTTGATTGGCTGTAAGGTACACCTTGTAATATGTTTGAGTAAAAACCTAATTGAGTTTTAGGATAATCTCTTTCTTCTGTAAACCCTTGATAGCCTAAGTCTAAAGCTTGTTGATCCATCTGTCTACCTAGACCACCAATACCCATTCTCTGTTGAATATCAGATTGTCCTAGTGCTTGTTGTTGTCCAGCAGTTGTTGACATACCCAAAGAAGATTGTAGTTGCTGTTGCCTATCTTGTTGTGCAGCACCTAATGCTGTTTGATATGCGTCAGCTTGAGCTCTAGTATATAAATCACCTAAGCCTTGTGTTAAATTCTTTTGACGTTCTGCCTCTAGAATAGCTTGACGTGATCCACCAAAGGCTCCAACGTTTGCAGCTTGTGCTCCAATATCTTGTTGTTGTATAGCAGATTGATCACGCATCTCTCTAGCTGCAACGTCTGCTACATTTTTATTGTAGTCAGTCATGTAATCTTTTACGCTAGATAATGCTGGCGCACCTGAAGCCGTGGCTGCTGTGAAAGCTTGGCCAGCTTGCGTGCCCCCTATACCTCGCATAGCTTGAGCATCAGTTATAGATTGTTTTTCTATGTCGCTTAAGCCTGCAAGTCTTGGTCCTGTGTAAGGTATGTATCCTTCTTTGGCTACATCACCTGCAGTTGCTACTAAAGATTCAGTAGCTTTATCAATATAATCTGGTAACTTAATTTCTGAAGTAGTTTGTTTAGCTTGGTTACTTCCAAATAAAAAATCAAACATCCCCATTATGCGTTCTCCTCGTCTCGCCTTTTAACAGCATCACCTAAATCTTCTAACATATTTAATCTGTCAGGATCGGAGCTGTATGCTCTAGCAATAAGATCTTTGAATGTCATAGGTGCTTGAAACTTTCTTCGATATCCGAAGTAATCATATGAATCATCATCTTCATTATCTTCTTCTTCCCCATTTTCCTCTGTTGTGGAAGTTGTGGTTTTAGGAGTTTCTCTACTACTTAAGAAATCTTGCCTAGCTTGGTTTTCTAGCCTGTTATCATATGCCTTTAGTCTTTGATCAAAAGACATGTCATCATAAGACTCACCAGGTAGAAAACCTAATAACATAGATAACGCAGAATTATCACCTAGCATCTTCGCGAAATTACCTATACCTGAAGAGCCTCCTCCCAATGCATACTTTAATCTTTTCCCATCATCAGTCGTGTAGTTTAATCCTAAGATACTTTTTTTTATAAGATCATTATCAGCGCTTCCCAAAGCAAAGTTTCCTGTAGTTAGAGGATCTCCATACTGCATTGATCTATTTAACATTTTATTGAAGTCACTGCTAAATAGAGTATTATTAGCTTGACCTCTTAAAGCGTTTAATCCTTTAATTGCATCATCTCCTATTCTATAATTTTTACCACCCATCTGAGCTGCCGCACCTGCTACGTACGAATTAATTAGAGCTTGCTGTGCGAAGTTATTGTCTATATTTTTATCATCGTCAAACTCAGATGCTCCAATACCACCAGCGACCATAGGAACAAATTCTTTTGCATCTTTTTTAGCTGGTTTTGTATATACAGACTTAGAAGTTTTTTCCTCTTTCTTATTACTCTCAGCCTGACTTTTATCATAAGCTGCTTTAGCTCCAGACCTATCTGTACTATATCCTCCGTATTTACCTCCACCAGTTGTGTAAAAAGAAGGGATGCCTGTAGCATTAACGGGCTCACCTGCACCACCTAATAGTTTTAAGATACCTGCCTCTTGTTCATTGATGTACGCTAATGATTCACCCTCTGGTGCCATAGCATTTAAAGTTTGTGTCTGTCCTTGAATTTCGTTTTGCACATTCATGAGTGATTGATTGTAAAAGTCTGGGTTGGCCTGCTGTGTGTCAGGCAATTGAAAGATTCCCTGTGCCCCCTTCATATTCTGTTTACGTAATAGTGCAGCAATACCAGGAGAAGCTTGATTATTTTTGACTATCATGTCACCTGAGCTTACTGGGCCAGCATAATTTTGTTGAGTAGATCCATACGCCATCGTAATATTATATCCTTTTTAGCCCCAGTTTGCAAGGGGGCACGCCATTTTTATACAGGGTTATTAGTGTCACTGGTGACCTCCATTAAGCTTAAAACTACATGCAGTCTGCCACCCGTAGCAGCTGCGACTTTTATTATCTCACCTTCTTGTACAACAAGAGGTCTTGTTAGTAGTTCCTCTGTAGCATTTGATCCAACAGATTTAGTTTTAAATAAACTAAAAATAGCACTAGCTGAATTTACAAGAGTAACTG
>Ga0209634_1003666_pt1 | contig 10270 bp, 19 predicted proteins | sample LinPmetageLP40_FD_184043 | JGI IMG/M metagenome (GOLD analysis project Ga0209634, IMG submission 184043) | Marine viral communities from the Pacific Ocean - LP-40 (SPAdes) (version 2) | ecosystem: Environmental > Aquatic > Marine > Oceanic | place: Pacific Ocean | collected 2010-08-26 | reverse complement strand
TAGATTACTAACCACAGAGTAAAGAGTCATATAACTTAAACAAATAAATAAACTATGAAATTACAAGAATTTAACGAAATGATGAAAGACTCATTTGGGGACAGAGTGGTAAACATACCATCAAAAACAGACAATGGCTACAATGTCGAGCAAGTAAAAGAATATTATTTAAATAGTGGATTTGAGAGATATTCGGAAGAGCCTTTTTTATCTGAATATGATGATTTAGATTGGATAGAACACGCTAACGAATCAGATTTAGAATTATAATAACCATTAAAATAAAATATAGATATGATAACAAAAAAAGATTTAACTAAAATGACAAGCCCACAAATAGAGGGCGAAATGAATAATTGTTTAAAAACCATACAGCTGTGTACAGAAGAAATAAGAAAGCGACACGATAAACAAATAGATTGGTGGACTTATTACGGACAAGCAGTAGCAAACAATAAACCAAACGCTGACCAATTTGCCTGTCAATATGCAGATAATATTCAAGAAGAAGAAGATGCAATATAACGGAACATACATATTAGAGGACTTTGTGGATAGTAACTTTTTATTAGCAGTAGAATACACATTCTATTGGGAAGATGGAGACAGGGACTTGCCACCAAGTGCAGAAATAGAAATAGACAAAGCGTATTTAAACGATATGGACATCACAGAATTCTATTGGGATTACCTAGAGGAAAGAATGGATGCAGAAGTTACACAACACGCACACGAAAATTATAATAATTAAATAAATATAACTATGGGATACACTACAACATTTAACGGAGAGTTTCTATTAAGTAAAAACTTAACAGACAAACAAACAAAAATTATTAACGATATTCAAACAGAGAGACACGATAGTCAATACTCTTATAATGATAGGCGAAGAGAATTTCCTTCTATTTGGAATCAATGGATAATAGAACAAGACAGACACGGAAAAGATATTTTAGTATGGGATGAAGGCGAAAAGTTTTATGAATATATAGGATGGCTTTCATACTTAATCAAAACTTATTTTAAAGAGTGGGGTGTTGAACTAAACGGAGTGGTAGAGTTTCAAGGAGAAGAACGAGAAGATATGGGAGAAATTCATATAATAGATAACGTAATAAAAGTATATGAATACGACTTTAAACTAATTGACTCAACTAAGGCTTATTATGAATCAATCAACTAACAAGTATTTAAAATATTTAAACGATAATTATTTTAGAGAAATTAATTTTAAACAAATAGAAAGTAAAATCAATAAAAATAAAAAAAATGGAAAAAAAAACACACGCATTTGAGAGCGAAATATTTGAAGCATTCAGATCTAATGAAAAAAAGATGGACAAGGCAAAAGATACGCTAAAAGACAATGGTTATTATTGCGATAACCTATGGCACGTTGACGATATTAAACAAAATTACCCTAAATGCAGTACTAAGGAAGCATTAGAAGTTTTAGATGATGTAATGACAAGCGATTATATACAGGAGACAATATATAGTTTCATAGACAAAAAACTTAACAAATGAAAATAATTATATTAATGACATTAGTAATGCTTTGGGGCAAAGAAACAGAAGAAACAATAGTAACTGCGACCATATATCACGCTACACCAGAACAATGCAATGCAGACTATTTAACCACTGCGAGTGGTAAAAAAATAAACGAAAACAATCCACAAGAACACAGATGGGTAGCAGTATCACGAGATTTAGAATTAGTAGGTTTTACAATGGGCGAAAAGATAATTGTAGAAAATGCAGGTGAAATGGATGGGATATGGACAATAGAAGATAGAATGAATAAGAGATGGGTTCACAGGATTGATTTTTTAGTAAACAAAACCAAAAAAGGAGGAAAATGGAAAAACGTAATCATAACATTAATACCAAGAAAGTAAGACAATACAGGTCAAATCAGGGGAGAAGCCCTGAAAAAATGAGCCACAGTTACTATGGATGTGTAATCACATTAATAGGATTAATATTGTGTTTAATTTGCATTTTAATTTTAAATTAATTAAATTTACATTATGGGAAAATCAAGCGAACAATTTATCAAACAAAAAGAAGAGGAGCAAGACAATAGTCCAATGCATCCTACACCAACAGAGTTTATTTGGAAGGAATACTTTACAATGTTGGGAACACAATATCAATATAATTATAAACACAAAAAAAAATAATGAAAAAAGGAATTTTTAATATGTATGTAAAACTTATCTGTGATGGATTAGATTTAAGTGAAGATGATTTATTTTCTTCATCAAGAAACAGAGAAATAGCACATTCAAGACAGTTGTTATATAAGTTATGCTATCAAAGACCAATGACTATAAATCAAATTGTATCGTTGATGGATGGTAAAGGACATAGTACTACCTATGAGAACATAAGACAGGGTATTACTTCTATTAGCAAATCTATGAACGGAAAAAGCAAAGACAAAGACTTAAATGATTTTTATAATGATTGCGTAAAACAAGCAGAAGAATGTTGTTAAATCCTTTAGACCACTTATATAAAATATGGGAACAAGCCTGTGATGATGCAAAAGCTATAAAGATAGTTACCAAAAGATACGAGTCTGTATTGTTCAAGGGAATAAAAATAATAAGTGATGAAGAAGGAATAAGAATTTACAACACAAAAAAAGGAAGTTTAGATTACCAAGAGATAGATTATGATGACTATTTATATTTCTTAAAAAAAGGTTTTAGAGATGGTGTTTATCACATTCTTAAAAGAACATACAAAGATCAAATTGACACTATTAACACAAAGATACAAAACGAAGTCAATCAAAGAAATAACAAAAAGCATTACGACTATCTTAAACAAAAAAGGGATAATATTATCAATAAATACACACAAATTATTAAAAAACAAAAATTATGACACAAATTAAATCAACATTCAAAACTTTAGCTTCAATAAATGTTAAAGATAAGATAGAAAAAAAGGGAAGATTCGATTATTTATCTTGGGCTTATGCTTGGGCTATAATTAAAGACAAGTATCCTGATGCAAACAGAAAAGTATATGAATCAGAACACACAGGGTTAAATTACTTTACAGATGGAAATACTGCATATGTAAAGGTTGGAGTAACGCTAGGAGGGGTAGAGCATATTGATTATTTACCTATTATGAATCATCAGAACAAATCAGTTAAGACGGATTCTTTAACTTCTTTTGATGTAAATAAGTCAATTCAAAGGTCAATGGTAAAAGCTATTGCAATGCACGGATTAGGATTGTCTTTATGGGCAGGAGAGGACTTAGTAGATGTATCAGAAGAAAGACCACCTGTAAAACAAGCAGTTAAGCCGATGTTGAAAAAAACTCACGGAAATTGGGCAGATTGTGTAAATTATATTAAAGACAACAAGTCTGTGCCATTTGCTCAGTTGATTAAAAACCTTGAAGTAAAGTTTACTATTCCTGTGGCTAATAAGAAAGAACTAAATTCTTACTATGCTAACTGAAAAGGAGATACTAGAAAAACTACAGGACGATAAGGAATATTATGGGAAGTTTGGCAAACAGTATATGTCAAACTCTGATATATGGACTTTACTTAAAGAGCCTGAGAAATATGGTAAAGGTAAAGAAGAGACTGTTCCGATGGTGGCTGGGAGATACTTTCACGTATCTATTTTAGAGCCTGAAAAGAAACATTTGTTTAATGTTATAGATTCATCAACAAGGTCTACAAAAGTATACAAAGAGGCTTCAGAGGGTAAAATTTTATTACTTAAAAAAGAACAGGAGCATTTGGATTACTTAATAAACAAGATGAAATCTAATTTTAGGTTTCATTCAGATATTTTTAATCCACTAAATCAATATGAAGTGCCAGGGATTACAGAATTATTTGGTTTAAAATGGAAAGGTAAAGCAGATATTATAACACCTGATATTCTTATTGATATTAAAACCACAAGTAATATTGATAAATTTAAGTGGTCATCACGTGATTATAACTATGACAGTCAAGCATATATTTATCAGCAAATTTTTGCAAAACCTGTAATATTTTATGTAGTTTGCAAGGTATCAGGAAGGCTTGGGATCTTTAAACCAACAGAACAATTCTTGATAGGTGGGAGAGAGAAAGTGCAGAAAGCTATTGAAATTTATAATAATTTCTTTATAGAAAATGCCCAAATGGAAATTACACAACACATTACTGAAGAAGATTTATAACAAAGGAGTCAGAGGTGCTTCTCCTACTAAGCACTCAAAATTAATATTATTTATTATGTCAAAAGACAAAGTTTTTGCAGACGGATTTCTTTTCAAAAGAAGAGAAAACGCACCTGATTTTGTAATCGGTAACATCAGCGTAAAAGTTGAAGAAGCAGTTTTATTTTTAAAAACTCATCAGAAAAACGGATGGGTAAATTTAAATGTACTTACAAGTCAAGCTGGTAAACCTTATGTTGAATTAGATACTTTCGTACCTAAAAAACAAGATGATGCACCAGTAAAATCAGAAGAGAAAACAGCAGACTTACCATTTTAAAGAATGTTTAAATCTGAGACAAAGGGGTGTAAAAACCCCTTTTCTTTTCTATAATCTATGTTGGAAATGTTAACTATTTCCCTTAGATATGGCAAATAAAAAAATAATATTAAAGAAATATATATATATATATATACACACAAAAACTTAACATAAATGGAAGAAAGTAATATTACTATATTTAGGAATATAAAGGACACATCAACTCCTTTTTATAGAGACTTAAAGTCTATCCTTGAGAGAATTAAAGAAGGAACATCAAAAGAATTAATAAAGCAAATACGAAAAGAGAAGGATAAAAAGGTTAGGCAAGAGTTAAAGAAAAACCTACCAGCTATTTGTTTTTCAGGTAAATTTAAAAAAAGAGCAGACGATTCTATATTAGAACACAGTGGTTTTATTTGTTTAGATTTTGATGGGTACAACACTAAAAAAGATATGATTTCTGAAAAAGAGAGACTATCTAAAGATAGATATGTGTATTCAGTTTTTGTATCTCCTAGTGGTAATGGTTTAAAAGCATTGGTTAAAATACCGAAAGAACCTGAAAACCATAAGTTATATTTTATATCACTAGAAAAATATTTCAAGTCAGAGTATTTAGATAAAACATCTAAAAACATTTCAAGAGTTTGTTATGAGTCTTATGACCCATTACTTTATTTTAAACAAAACTCTCAGCTATGGAATAAAATTGAGGAGCAAGAGTACACACCGGTAGATAAATATACTACAAGACCAACGATTCCTGTTACAGATGAAAATAAAATAGTAGATATTTTAATGAAGTGGTGGGATAAAAAGTACGGATTAAAACACGGCGAAAGAAACAATAATGTATATGTACTTGCAGCAGCTTTTAATGACTATGGAGTCAATAAGTCTTTGTCTGAGTATATTATGTCATCTTTTGAAACTAAAGACTTTTCAAGTGAGGAAATAAAAAACACAATAAACTCTGCTTATCTACAAACTCAAAACTTTGGTTCTAAATACTATGAAGATGAAGACAAGGTTAATCAGGTAAGGATGAAATTAAAACGTGGAGTCTCAAAAAAAGAGATTCGTCTTCAATTAGCTGAGTCAAATATTGAAGATGCAGTAATAGATTCTGTGATTCACACAATAGAAGAGGATGAAAGCGATAAAAGATTTTGGAGTAAAAGCGATAAAGGAGTTATAACTATTATTCATTACTTGTTTAGACAATTTTTAGAAGACAATGGGTTTTATAAGTTTTCGCCAGAGGGTAGTAAAAGTTTTATATTCGTTAGAGTTACAAATAACTTAATAGACCACACAAACGAAGAAGAGATAAAAGATTTTGTGTTAGGTTATTTAGAAGTATTAGACGATATGTCAGTTTATAATTACTTTGCTGACAAGACAAGGTTTTTTAGAGAAGAGTTTTTGTCTTTATTAGGAACTGTTGATGTTTATTTTATTGAAGATGACAAGAACACGGCTTACTTATACTATAGAAATTGTGCAGTTAAAGTACAAAAAGACAGTAAGACTTCTATAGATTATTTAGATTTAGGAGGGTACGTTTGGAAGGATCAAGTAATAGATAGAGATTTTGATTTATGTGATACTTTTGATTGTGATTATAAAACCTTTATAAATAATATATCTGGAAATAATAAACTTACAGTTAGATCTATGGAAAGTACCATAGGATACTTACTACACGCATATAAAAATTTCTCTTATTGTCCTGCAGTTATTTTAAATGACGAGGTTATATCAGAGAATCCTGAAGGTGGAACAGGGAAAGGATTGTTTATGAATGCTATAAGTCAAATGAAAAAACAAGTAGTGATAGATGGTAAAGCTTTTAACTTTGAAAAATCATTTGCATATCAATTAGTATCAGCAGATACGCAGATTCTTGTTTTTGATGATGTTAAAAAGAATTTTGATTTTGAAAGATTATTTAGCGTAGTAACTGAAGGTCTTACTTTAGAGAAGAAAAATAAGGATGCTATAAAAATACCATTTCATAAATCTCCAAAAGTATCTATTACAACAAATTATGCTATAAGAGGTCAAGGAAATTCATTTGAAAGAAGAAAATGGGAACTTGAATTCTGTCAATTTTATACTAAAGATTTTACTCCTTTAGTTGAGTTTGGTAAGTTATTGTTTTCTGAATGGTCACAAGAAGAGTGGTGTATTTTTGATAATTATATGATAGAAAATTTAATGTTTTATTTAAAAAATGGATTAATTAAATCTACGTTTAAAAACCTATCTATCAATAAATTATCTAGAGCAAGTTCTCACGAATTTATAGAATGGTGTGGTTTAGTAAATGGAATTCAAAAGCACGATTCTCTAAAGTTTGATCAAAAAATATATAAAAATGAATTATATTTAGAGTTCATCCAAGATAATCCTGATTATGCTCCAAAAGCTAAATTAACAATTTCAAGGATTGGTTTTTATAAGTGGCTTAAAGCATTTGCTTTGTATAAAACAGGAATAGAACCAACTGAGGATAGGGATTTAAATGGATTATGGATGATTATTCATACGGATAAAAATAATATTGTAAAACCTAAAAATGAGTTGGACTTCTGATTTCAAGTGGTGTATAGAAAATGATTGGCAAGTTTATATAAAGCCAATAAATACTATACAATGCAAAATAGCAATCAGAAAAGGAGGTATATCTACAAATGGAAAAGATAAATTTTATAATACAGAAAAGGATTTAATTATTTATAGTAAAGAGCATTTAGGGAAAGAAGTTTATAAGTGTCAAAAAAAAGCAATGAATAAATTACCCGAAGTCTATAAATACCTTAGAAAGAATTATGAAAGATAGAGACAAAATTAAACAATTGTTAGACTATTACGATGAGGAAGAATTACATTGGGCAATGTATAATTCTTATGATATGATAATCAATAATGTTGATATCAGAGATATGATAATAAGTGATGTTGAATATTTTATTCACGATGTTACAGACAAAGTGACTGTAAATGTTATAGACACATTGATTGTTTACTTTGAAGATATAGAAGAGTATGAGAAGTGTTCAGAACTTATAAAGGTAAGAAAAAAATATAAATGATAGAAGAGATAAAAAACAAAGAGAATGTGATGATTTTGTTTTTGAATACATTTTATGAGTGGGACCTTACACCTTCTGAATATGAGTTTGAGCATTACGATGCTTATGGATTGTCACCTAAAAAAAACAATTCTGTAATGGAGATGAAGTTTAGAGACACTCATTACGACACGATGATGTTAGAAAAAATAAAGTATGACCACCTTATGAATATGCCTGAAGATATACTAAAGTTTTATTTAGTTCAAGACCCAACTGGAATATATATTTTTTGGTTACAAAACATAGATAAAAGTTCATTAAAGATAAATAAAATACCTTGTCCTGGCACAACGTTTTGGGGAGGCGAAAAAGTAAAAAAAGAAGTTTACTTATTACCTAAAGATTATGCATCAATATTAATCCTAAACAAAAAGTAATGGAGTTTAGAAAATACCAAACAGATATAATTGAGAAAGGAACTAATGTTATAGGCGAAAAAAAGTTTGTGTATTTATCTATGGAAGTAAGGACTGGTAAAACGCTTACGTCTTTAGGAATATTAAATAACATAGGTGTGAAGACTGTTTTATTTATTACAAAGAAAAAAGCAATTGACAGTATATATGATGACTTTAAGTTGCTCGACCCTGTATTTTCGTTGTTGGTCGTTAATTATGAGTCGTTACACAAGGTTGATCAAAAAGGATGGGATGCTATTGTTTGTGATGAAGCCCATAGTATGGGTGCATTTCCTAAGCCAAGCAAAAGAGCTAAGCAAGTAAAAGAGATTATCATAAAGAACAATCCGTTTGTAATATTTTTATCTGGAACTCCTACACCAGAATCATTTAGTCAAATGTATCATCAGGTATATGGTTTAATACAGAGTCCATTTAGTAAGTATACTAATTTCTATAAGTTTGCTAAAAATTATGTTGTTCCTAAAACAAAACGCATTGGAGGTTTTATAGTTAATGATTACTCTACAGGGAAACAATCAATACTAGATGAAATGAAACCATACAGTATTTCCTACACTCAAAAAGAAGCAGGGTTTAAATCAAAAATAAACGAAGAGGTGTTGTATGTAAATCCACCTGCAATGATTACAAGCCTCTGTAGTAAGTTAAAAAAAGATTTGGTGGTAGAGGGAAAGGAGAATGTAATATTAGCAGATACCGGCGTTAAATTGATGCAGAAGCTACATCAAATGTATAGCGGAACTGTTAAGTTTGAAAGTGGCAAGTCAATGGTGTTAGATACGTTTAAGGCTCAGTATATATACGACAACTTTTGTACGCAGAAAATAGGAATATTCTATAAGTTTAAAGAAGAATTAAACGCTATAAAGAAAGTTTATGGAGATAATATATGTACTGATTTAAGTACGTTTGAAAGCACTGACAAGTCTATAGCTTTACAAATTGTTTCAGGCAGAGAGGGTATAAGTTTAAAAAAAGCTGACATACTTCTTTATTACAACATAGACTTTAGCGCCACTAGTTATTGGCAGTCAAGAGATAGAATGACAACTAAAGACAGACCTGAGAATAAGGTAGTTTGGATCTTCACAAAAGGAGGAATCGAACCAGATATTTATAAGGCAGTCAGTAAAAAGAAAGACTACACATTAAAACATTTTAAAAGAGATTTATTAACTTTAAATTAAAAATAATGAAAACAGTTAATAGTATAAGTGGTGGAAAAACCTCAGCATATATAGCAGCAAAATATCCTGCTGATTATAATGTATTTGCTTTAGTAAGAACAAGTGATATAAGTTGTATTTATCCTGATAAAAAATTAAGACAAATTGTTAGCGATAAATTAGGAGGTGTAGAATTTATTGGAACTTTAGAAGATGATATTATAATTAAAACAATGTTAGATTTAGAGCAGTTTATTGGTAAAGAAATAAGTTGGGTAACAGGTGAAACTTTTGATTATGTAGTAGATAATAAGGGAGGTGTATTACCAAGTTCTTATAGGAGATTTTGTACAACAGAATTAAAACTAATTCCTATTATTAAGTGGTGGCAAAAAGAAGTTAAAGAAATTTGCGAAATGAGGATTGGATTTAGATTAGGAGAGGAAAAAAGGATGCAAACTATGTTGGATAAATTAGTAGATGGGTATGAAAGTAATAAAATGATAGTAGGAAAAAGTAAAAATGGAAAAAGAAATAAGTGGAAAGATGTAGTATGGCGTAAGCCTACATTTCCTTTAATTAAAGATAGAATAAATAAATTAAATGTAGAAAATTATTGGATAAAAAACCCACAAGTAAAACATCAACCTATAAATAATTGTGTAGGTTGCTTTCATCAAAATGAAATATTATTAAGAAAAAGATTTGATTGGCATCCTAATAAATTAGAATGGTTTTTAAAGCAAGAGAAAAAAGGAAAAGGAACTTTTAAAGAACATATAACTTATGAGAATATAAAAAAACACAATTTACAAATAGAATTATCTTTTGATGATTTTAATGAGTGTGATAGTGGATTTTGTGGGTTATAAAAATAATGAAGTTTATAAAATTTTTAATAATTTGGATAAGCCAGAATTTAGCCATACCTTTTTGGGTAGTTGGTCATATTCATTTGTCTGTTCATAATTTTCACGATGTAATTGAAATATTATCATCAGTGGGAATGAATTTAATAGTAGCAAT
>Ga0209634_1003660_pt1 | contig 10276 bp, 8 predicted proteins | sample LinPmetageLP40_FD_184043 | JGI IMG/M metagenome (GOLD analysis project Ga0209634, IMG submission 184043) | Marine viral communities from the Pacific Ocean - LP-40 (SPAdes) (version 2) | ecosystem: Environmental > Aquatic > Marine > Oceanic | place: Pacific Ocean | collected 2010-08-26 | reverse complement strand
GCACGATTGAGCGCAGCTCCTGCCCTCTGCAATGCTTCGATGGTATTTTCAAATGTTGCAGCTTCTGGATTATTGGCGATTTCATCAATCTCCTTTAGATTTATCTCCATGCCCTTTTCCAAAGCATCTTTGACATCTGCCATATTCGCCTTGTCAAAAGCAGGAACGCCTCCATATGGACCTTCCCATTCTTGGAGTAGTTGGTTAACAGAAGCAAGTTGTCTTTCTTCGGTCTTTGGTGGGGTGCAACTGACAATCGCAAGTAGTAGCACAGCCATGATAAATTTTGTGCTGAGCATTTTTTGTTTCATCTGTTTGTATTTGTTTTAAAGTCTAGTGGAATCCACCATGCATTAATAATGCATGACCTTTATGATCAATTAGAGATTATAAATAACATGTTTGTTTTATCACCATGAGTTTCATTCACTTAATAAACTTTCAAGGTAGCAAAGATGGTGAACATCGTAAAAGGTATTTTTATGAACGGTAACGATAAGGTAAACACAGCCTTATTTTGGAGACTATGTCCTCAAGTGCTTGGAAAGTTGAATAATTTGTATTACACTTGTAATACATTTAATAACATAACATGTTAAACGTAAGAATGAACGAGGAACTTGAGAAGAAACTCAAGCAATATAGTCAGCAGAAAAATGTATCTAAATCAAATATCGTAAAGGAGGCACTTATGCAGTATTTCAAAAAAGAAGAGATCAATCAGACTCCCTATGAGCTAGGTATAGACCTCTTCGGCTTAGCTGGAAGTGGAGATGCTGATGCTTCCACAAATTACAAATCAAAACTAAAGAAAAAGCTGCGTGAAAAGCATTCTCATTGATGCAGGACTACTTATAGGTCTTTTTGATAGGAGTGACAAATACCATTTGAAAGCTGTTCGTTTTATTAAGGAATTCAAGGGGCAATTGTGGACTACATGGCCAGTGATCACCGAAGTATGTCACATGCTTGATTTCAATGTGAAAACACAACTGGCTTTCCTAGAATGGATAGAACGTGGTGGCATACAGCTTTTTTCTTTGGAACAGGGTCATTTATTACGGATAGTCAAATTGACAGAAAAATTTAGCGATGTTCCTATGGATTTGGCCGATGCATCGCTCATTGTAGCATCAGAAAGCACCAATTTTAATGAAATTGCCAGTATTGATTCTGACTTTTACATCTACAGAGACATTAGAAAAAAATACTTGCAGAATATATTTTTGTAGATAGTGTCTCTAAGAAAACAGGTCATCTTTCACAAAATGAGTGATTTTCGATGAAGTTTCAATTTTCTTTCTATGAGTTGATGCCTGAGCATCAATCGATTAGAAATAAATTGAAAGATCGCGAAAAGCAACATTTTTGATTTTGAGGTGTTTTCTTAGAGACACTACATAGTCTAAGGGGAAATTGATTACTCCCCCATCAACTCAGATAGCTTATCATCCAGTGCTTGTCCTCTTAGGTTTTTGGCGATGATCTTGCCTTCTTTGTCTAACAACACTGCAAAGGGAATTGCTGTAACATTGTAGGTCTTAGCAGCCTCAGATTGCCAGAATTTCAAGTCAGAAACTTGCGTCCAATGAAGTCCATCCTCTTCAATAGCCTTTACCCAATCTTCTTTCTTTCTATCGAGGGAGACACCAAATACTTCGAATCCTTTCTTGTTGTACTTATTGTAGGCTCTGACAATATTAGGATTTTCAGCACGGCAAGGTCTACACCACTTTGCCCAAAAATCCACCAATACATAATTCCCGCGAAGTGAGGAGAGCTTCACCACTTCTCCATCAGGGTTAGGTAGCGCAATCTCTGGTGCTATTTGTCCAATGGCCAATAGCTTCATATTATCTACCTGTTGTACGAATTGCTTTACAAATTGATTTTCAGGGAGTATCGCGGTAAATTTCCTGGCTACCGCCTGATATACTTCAAAGTGTTTATCCTTATCCAGTGAGGTAATTACTTGTAAGGCCGTCAATGAAGTCCCCATATCCAAGATCATCTCCGCAGCTTGCCCATTATGAGCTGTTTCCATTTCCACATATTTTGCGCGTAGTGCATCTATTCCTGCCTCATCTCCTTGCTGCTGCGCCTGTTGGAAATCTGCATTCAATTTTTGCATTTCTTCAGAGCGTTGAAAACTTGCGTTGAATGCCTGATATTCGTCTAATAATTTGTGATCCGTAGATCCTGATATTTTTACAAACCCATTCTTGGCATTGCCATCTACATTGATTTGGATATCCTCATTATCTAACAATACGTTGACAAATTGCTTCCCAAAGAAGTTGAGTCGGTATATTCCTGGAGTATCCATTTGCTTTTCATAACTGTAAGTGTAGTCTTCATTGACTTTGATGGTGTCTGTACCTCCCAGTTGGCCAGTTACCAATATCTCCTCAAGCAATATCACACCACCTGCCTGTGGAAATCCGACAGTGCCTGATATTTTGATACCAGGTGCTACTTCAGTTGATTCCTGCCCAGTACTACTGCATGAGATCAACACTACTATACTTAATACACCTAACCACTTATTTTTCAATTTCAACATTGTACTTTAATTTATTTGTTTCACCAGCAAATTTCTAAACAGCTCCTTGTCAATCAATATCGAGTTAACCTACCTATTTCATAATTCAGTTCTTTATTCAAAGGTACGCATTACAAGCTATGGACTATCTTCTAAAAACTATTGACTATCGTCTAAAAACTATTGACTATCGTCTAAAAACTATTGACTATCGTCTAAAAACTATTAGCTGTTTACAAAAAACCTTTCGCTTTCTCTACTACCTTATCCAAGCCTGTGAGGTCTTTTCCACCCGCTGTAGCGTAGAATGGTTGACCTCCTCCTCCTCCTTTAATCTCTTTCGCTAGTTCTTTTACGATATTTCCAGCATGAAGATCTCGTTCTTTTACTAAATTATCAGAGACTACCACCGCAATCTGCGGTTTACCATCAATATTACCTGCCAAGACCATTAACAAGTTATCCACCTGATTCTTCAACTCGAAAGCTATTGTCTTGAGTGTATCCGCAGTTGGCAGTGACACTTTTTTAAATATGACATTAATTCCACCAATATTCTCTACTTTTTCAAGTAGCTCATTTTTCACTGATTGAGCACGTTCTGCATTGATGTTTTCTATTGCTTTCAATAGTGTATTTCGCTCATCTATCAAACTAGCAATGGCTGCTTTAGCATCTTTGGGATCTTTAAGTAGTGCTTTGATTTCATTGTACTCACTCTCCTGCTTGTTGAAATAGTCTTGCGCACTCTGGGCTGTGATCGCTTCTATCCTTCTCACTCCAGCCGCTATCGAACTCTCAGAAGTGATTTTCATCAAACCGATATGGCCAGTTGCCTGGACATGAATCCCACCACAAAGCTCTACAGAGTAGTCTTTACCAAAAGTAATCACTCTTACATCATCTCCATATTTCTCACCAAAGAGTGCCATTGCACCCATTTTTTTGGCTTCTTCGATTGGTACGTTTCTCTTTTCACCAAGTTGTATATTCTCCCGAATTTTTTCATTGACGATACGTTCTACTTCTGATATTTCATCCTCAGTCATTTTAGAGAAGTGTGAAAAATCAAAACGTAACCCTTTTTCATCGACTAATGATCCTCTTTGCTCTACATGATTCCCTAACACTTGCCTCAATGCCGCATGCAATAAATGTGTCGCACTGTGATTGTTCATCGTTAGCGATCTAAGCTTACCATTCACCACGGCTTTATAGGTAGCATTCAGATCAGATGGCAACTTATCCACGAAGTGTACAATAAGGTCATTCTCTTTCTTGGTATCTAGCACACTTATTTTTATTCCATTAGTTTCCAGGTATCCAGTGTCTCCTACTTGACCGCCACTTTCTGCATAAAATGGTGTCTTGTTCAACACCAGCTGATATCTTTCCTTTTTCTTTTCAACGATGGTGCGATACTTCACGATGGTTGCTTCACCCTCTATATGATCATAGCCGATGAACTCCACATCCCCATCCTTCACTATATTCCAATCACCCATTTCTTTGACAGCATCCGCCTTAGAACGGTCTTTTTGCTGCTTCATCTGAGCAGCAAAACCTTCCTCATCGAGACTCAGTTCATTCTCTCTGGCGATTAGCGAAGTCAAATCCAATGGAAAGCCAAAAGTATCGTACAACTCAAATGCCTGTTTTCCTGACACAACTTTCTCTCCAGACTTTTTAAGATCATTCGTAATAACCTCTAGCCTTTTCAATCCAGTTTCGAGGGTTCGTAGAAATGACAATTCCTCTTCCTTAACCACTTTGGAGACAAAGTCCTTTTGATTTACTAGTTCAGGAAACACCCCATCAAACTGTCCTGCCAAGATTGGTAGTAATTCATACATAAATGCATCTCTGAATCCTAAGAAAGTATATCCATAGCGAACAGCTCTGCGCAATATCCTTCTAATTACATAACCTGCTCCATTATTGGATGGTAGTTGACCATCAGCAATGGCAAAAGCTATCGCACGAATATGATCTGAGATCACTCGTATTGCGATATCCTTTTTTTCATCATCACCATAGGTTACATTAGATTTTTTGGCCATTGCATCAATCAATGGACTGAATACATCTGTATCGTAATTGGACTTCTTGCCCTGGATAGCCATACAAAGACGCTCAAAGCCCATCCCCGTATCAACATGCTGAGCTGGAAGGTTTTCTAAATCACCTGATGCCAGGCGATTGTATTGCATAAATACCAAGTTCCAAATTTCAACTACCTGCGGATGATCTTCATTCACCAATGATTTGCCATCAACTGCTGTACGTTCTTCTTCAGTTCTTAGATCTATGTGCAATTCCGAACATGGGCCACATGGTCCTGTTTCTCCCATTTCCCAGAAGTTATCCTTCTTATTACCATATATAATGCGATCCACTCCGATAATGTCTTTCCAATAGTCGAAGGCTTCTTGATCCATATCAAGACCTTCTGACTTATCTCCTTCAAATACTGATGCATACAATCTGTCCTTTGGAAGTTTATAAACTTTTGTTAGAAGCTCCCATGCCCACTCAATCGCCTCTTTTTTGAAATAGTCACCAAACGACCAGTTCCCCAGCATTTCGAACATTGTATGGTGGTAGGTATCCATTCCTACTTCTTCAAGATCGTTGTGCTTACCAGATACCCGCAAACATTTCTGAGTATCAGTTACTTTGGATGATTCAACCGTCTTATGCCCTAAGAAGTAATCTTTGAATTGATTCATCCCTGCATTGGTAAACATAAGCGTAGGATCATTCTTGACCACCATCGGTGCTGATGGTACAATTTGATGTCCCTTTTCTTTGAAAAAGTTTAAAAACTCAGTTCTTATCGACTTCGAATCCATTGAATGTCTCTATTTATTAATTTTGCAAAAACTGTAGATTTACATATATTGCGGCAGTGTTTTTTCAAAAACGCCTAGAAATCAACGGCTTATGGTTTTTTAGACTTATTGAATCACACAAAATTAGAAGATTTTACTAATAATAAATGGCTAGAATAAAATATTACTACGACACTGAAACATGCAAATACGAGCGTGTGAAAGTCTCAACATGGGATGTAATATTGAACCTACTCGGTTTTTTATCAGTAGCCCTTATGCTCGCCATTGGCATCGTATTGATTTACAACACTTATTTCGAATCTCCAAAAGAGGCACTGCTTAGCAAAGAAAATGAGGAGTTAAGATTCCACTTTGATATTCTGGAAAACAATATTGGCGATGTCAATAAGATGATAACTGCGCTTCAAGAGCGAGATGACAACGTATATCGAACCATTTTTGAAGCCGAACCAATCCCTTCTACGATTAGACAAGCTGGTATTGGTGGGGCAGAGCGTTATAGGGCACTGCTCGAAGAAGGTCTTGAGCAAGAAGACTTGATTGCAGCGAGCTATAAAAAGATAGATAAGCTCAAAAAACAAATGTACATCCAGACCAAGTCCTATGACAAAATTATGGAGTTGGCTTTGGATAAATCGAAAATGTTGGCAGCAATTCCAGCTATCCAACCTTTACAAAACAAAGAATTGACAAGATTAGCATCTGGCTTTGGCATGCGAATACATCCTATATATAAAGGTAGAAAGATGCATTGGGGCATTGATTTCTCAGCACCAAGAGGAACTCCAATTTATGCTACGGGTGATGGCAAAGTTACTTTGGCCAAAAGAAGTTATAAAAAAACTGGCTATGGCAATCAGATTCAAATAGATCATGGGTTTGGGTACAAAACCAAGTATGCTCATATGCAAATGTTCGTAGTCAAGAAAGGTCAAAACGTGAAGCGTGGTGACTTAATCGGATACGTTGGTAGTACAGGAGGATCAACTGCTCCTCATGTACATTATGAAATAATAAAAGATGGGAAGAAAATCGATCCGATTCAGTATATGATTCAGGATATATCTGATGACGAATACCAAAAACTACTAGAGCTGGCATCCAGAGAGAATCAATCTCTCGGGTAATTTTTAACAGCCAAATGGATATTTTTTAATTTATATGCATATATAATAATCCACATGTCGAAAATTAAGTATTCATATAATACCGATACGTGTAAGTACGAACCTGTCATACATACCCCTAAAAGTGTTGTGATTAATATTCTTGCCTATTTGGGTGTGGCACTTGTACTTGCTACAGGACTGATATATGTTTATCAGCAAAATTTTACGCCACTCAAAGAAACGAAACTCGTTGCACAGAATGAACATATAAAATCCAAATGGAGTGTTTTGCAAGAAGAAATAATAGTTGCTAATGGTGCTATCAAGGAACTGCAAATAAAAGATGACAGTGTCTATCGTACCATTCTTGACATCCCACCACTAGCCCCTACAGCTCGTCAGGCAGGTATAGGTGGTAGTCAGCGATATGAAGATCTAATCAATGATAACCTGGAACAAGAGCAACTTATCATCAATACATACCAACGTATTGATAAAATGAAGAAGAAATTATACATCCAAACACTTTCCTATGATGAAATCGTAGCTACTGAAATTGAAAAGGAGAAAATGTGGGCAGCAAAACCAGCCATACAGCCAATTCATAACAAAGAGCTAAAGCGTTTACACACAACTTACGGCCAACGGTTTCACCCTATTTTAAAAATATGGCGACCTCACAAAGGGCTTGATTTTACAGCCCCCAAAGGCACCCCTATCTACGCTACCGCTGATGGCACGGTCAAAAGAGCCAATCGCTCTGAATCCTTTGGCAATGTAGTGTATATCGATCATGGCTATAAATACCAAACAAGATATGCACACCTTTCTATGTTCAATGTGAAATACAATCAAAAGGTCAAAAGAGGTGATATTATCGGTTACGTAGGAAATACAGGAATTTCTGGGGCAAATCATTTGCACTACGAAGTCTTATACAAACATGAGCAAGTCAATCCGATTGATTTTTTTCATCGAGACTTGAGTGTGGACGAATATGAGAAACTTCTAAACATTGCTGATCCCAATGCTCCTTCTTTAGATTAAGTAACATTTATTATCTGAAATTACTTTTAAGATCATTTTTTTGATCGCAACTGATTCCTATTTTTGTCTGCATTCTCAGCAACAAAATGAATCTAATCAAACACCCACTTATATTTCTGTTAGTGATGACCGTTTTGACTTACTCTTGTAAGTCATCTAAGACCATCAGTACTTCCCAAAATACGATAGCTGACTCCCTAACAACCTCAATCAAACCTGACACAATCGATATTCCCAAAGTTGTTTTAGAAATACAAGACTCAATAGAATTAAACATTCATCGAGTGCTCAAAGACACGCTTCATATCATTGGAGTTGGTGATATAATGATGGGGACGAACTTTCCCAACGAGAGTTATCTTCCTCCTGCAAATGGGACATATTTATTGACCGATGTTGAAGAAGTGCTATCAAATGCGGATGTAACTTTCGGCAATCTTGAAGGGGTAATTCTCAATGAAGGTGGGGAAGAGAAATATTGCAAAAACCCAAAACTATGTTACTTATTCAGAAGCCCTGAAGTCTATTTGAACAATCTCAAACAAGCAGGCTTTGATGTTCTAAGCACTGCCAACAACCATGCTGGGGATTTTGGTAACGAGGGAAGAAACAATACAATTCGCGCACTGGACAGTTTAGGGTTTCATCATGCAGGGCAATTGACTAAGCCTTACTCCACCTTTATGATTGATGGAATGAAATATGGCTTTGCCGCTTTCTCCCCAAATACAGGAACGATGAGTATTCATGACTACCCAATAGCTAAAAAGATTATACAGCATTTAGACTCAATATCTGACGTGGTAATAGTCTCTTTTCATGGCGGTGCCGAAGGTAATAAATATCAGCATGTGACTAGAAAAACGGAAACATTCTATGGTGAAAACCGTGGCAATGTCTACAAATTCTCTCATGCATTAGTAGATGCTGGTGCTGACATTATATTTGGACATGGACCTCACGTAACTCGTGCAGTGGAAGTGTACAAAAATAGATTTATTGGCTACAGTTTGGGCAATTTCTGTACTTATGCGCGTTTTAATCTAAGTGGAGACAATGGACTTGCTCCGATCATCAATGTGCAAACTTCAGCTACTGGTGAATTCTTGCAAGCTCAAGTGACCCCAATCATTCAAGTTCGTCCAGGTGGCCCAAAAATAGACCCCGAAAAACGAGTTATTAGGAAACTTCAGGAGCTTACCAAAAAAGATTTCCCAGAAGTACCTATAAGCATTGATGATAACGGAGTAATTACCTATATTCAAGACTGATATGCCGTACAAAGAAAAAGCGATTGAAAAAAAGTATTTCACCATTGGGGAAGTTGCCTCTGAATTCGGTGTAGCCACTTCTTTGATTCGCTTCTGGGAAAGTGAATTTGACACCATCAAACCAAAGAAAAATCGCAAAGGCAATCGACAATTTACAAAAGCGGATATTGAGCATATTCGCCTGATCTATCATTTGGTGAAAGAGCGTGGATTCACACTACAAGGAGCAAAAGAAATGCTCAAGAATGATGCTGGTGCGATCCAATCTAAAATTGAGACAATCAATTCACTTAAAGATATCAGGTCATTCCTATCTGAGTTAAAGAACCAATTGTAATATAACTTACCGCTATGGAGAGTCAGCTTCTTTACGAACTAGCACTTCACCTTACTCCCGGCATTGGTAATGTAAACATCAAAGTGCTTACTGCATACTGCGGTTCGGCTGAAAAAGTACTCAAAACTACAAAAGGCAAACTAGCAAAGATACCAGGGATTGGCTTAGTGACTGCTTCTAAAATACACCAAGGCAATTTCTTAAAGCAAGCGCAGGAAGAATTAGAAAAGGCATCTAAACTTGGCATTCAAACAATCAGCTTTACTGATAAACGCTATCCCAAACAACTCAAGTCTATTCCAGATGCTCCAGCAATCTTATTTGTCAAAGGAAATATTGATTTCAATGATAAAAAGACTGTTGCGATAGTCGGCACGCGCAAAGCGACTAAGTATGGACTCGAACTCACTGAAGCCATCGTGCAAGAACTAGTGCCTTACAATCCCATAATAGTCAGCGGACTAGCTTATGGAATAGATATCAAAGCACATAGTGCAGCTCTCAATCAAAGGCTAAGCACAGTGGCTGTCATGGCATCAGGTGCCGACATCGTTTATCCTACAGCACATAGATCCGTTGCAAAAGAAATTGAATCACATGGTGCGCTTATCACGGAGCAAAAATTGGGAACTCTTCCTGATGCTCCGCGATTTCCAGCTAGGAATAGAATCATCGCTGGACTTGCTGACGCTACAATCGTAATAGAAGCGGCAAAAAAGGGAGGCGCACTTATTACTGCAGAAATTGCCAATGGCTATAATCGGGATGTATTTGCCCTACCTGGAAATGCAAGTAATCAGTATTCAGAAGGTTGCAATCACCTGATCAAAACCAACAAAGCACACCTTGCTACATCCGCCAAAGATATAGCCTATATCATGGGGTGGGATTTGGAACAAAACCCCATCGAAAAAACCCCTAAGATAGATTTGCAGAAATTGACCGAAGACGAGCAGCTCATGATAAAACTGTTGTCTGACAACATCAACGGACTGCATATAGACCTTATATGTCTGCAGAGTCAATTTAATGCATCCAAAACTGCATCTGTGCTATTGCAGCTAGAATTTCAAGGGTTTGTGAAGTCACTTCCTGGGAAGATCTATGCATTGAGT
>Ga0209634_1003659_pt1 | contig 10277 bp, 9 predicted proteins | sample LinPmetageLP40_FD_184043 | JGI IMG/M metagenome (GOLD analysis project Ga0209634, IMG submission 184043) | Marine viral communities from the Pacific Ocean - LP-40 (SPAdes) (version 2) | ecosystem: Environmental > Aquatic > Marine > Oceanic | place: Pacific Ocean | collected 2010-08-26 | reverse complement strand
CTTGCGCGCCTTCGGGCTCGGGCTCGGTCGGTTCGGGTTCTTCTTCGGGCGTGGATACCGTGACGGTGAAGGCCGAGACCACCGAGCGCTCCACCCCGGAGACGGCGGTCGGCGCCAATGCGCGCGCCAGCAGGTAGAACAGGCCGAGGTGGATCAGCGCGATCAGCGCGATCACCCAGGGATTGAGGCGCTTCTTGGTCTGCGCATAGCGGGTCGCGGGTTCGGCCATCGGGCGATCATGGCAAAGCCGCCCGACCGGGTCCAGCGGCATGGAAAAAGGGCGGCCCTCCCGAAGGAGGACCGCCCCGTAGTCTGCACATGGGGCCGAGCCCCATGCCGGTTATCTTAGTAGCCGAGGATCAGCGAAACGCTGGCTGCCCGCGGCGGACCCATCTGCACGAAGGGCAGATCGCCCGAGGTGAGGCCGCCACCGAAGCCGCCGACATAGAGCTCGTCGAACAGGTTGGTGATGTTGAACTGCACCGCGGCATCGCGACCGTTGAAGTATTCGCCAAGGCGAACACGCAGGTCGATATCCACCAGCGTGTAGCTGTCGACGGTCGCCGGGAAGCCGACGCTTTCGCCGACGAAGCCCTGCGGATCGCGCGGGAGGTTTTCGTCGTTCACGTAGCGCTTGCCGGTGTGCTTGACCTGCACGCCGAGTTCTGCCGGGCCGAAGTTGTACTGGCCACGTGCGCCAACCGTGAAGGTCGGTGCGCCGCTTTCACGCTTGCCGGCAGTCTGGGCGAATTCGCCCGCGTCCAGCTGCACGTTGTCGCGGATTTCCGATTCGTTGAGCGAACCGAAGACATAGAGCAGCGTGTTCGGGGTGGGGCTGTAAGCCACCGAGGCATCGATGCCGTACTTGTCGACGACACCCAGGTTACGGGTGATCGTTTCGTCGAGGATCGGATCGTAGGCGGTTGCACGGCGATTGTTGTACCGCGTGTACCAGCCGACCAGCTGCGCCTGAAGGTCGCCATTCTGGAAACGCAGGCCAAGGTCGAAGCTGTCGGTGGTTTCGGCCACCGGACGCGCGCTTTCGACATCGGGGAAGTAGATCGAGTCGTAGAGCTCGTCCGTACCCGGGACCGAAAGACCCTTGCCGTAGTTGCCGAAGAACGATGCATCACCGAATTCATAGGTGAAGCCGACGTTCGGCAGCAGCTTGTCGTAATTGTATTCACGCGACTGCGGCGGAGCCGAACCGCTGATGACTTCACCGGTGTTGGGGTCGGTCACATAGGGGTTGGCGGCTTCGTATGCAGCGCTCACACCGCCGACGCAGTCGAGGAAACCGCTGGCCGAGGTGGTGTAGCAGAACTGGTTCAGGTCGCGCTTGTAGAAGGGCACGCTGAGACCGAGGACTGCGGTGAAGTCGTCGAAGAAGCGACCACGATATTCACCCGCAACCTTGTGCAGCGTCGCATAGGACTGGCGATCGCGCTTGTTGAGCACGAAGCCGTCCGCAGTGGCCAACGGGTTATTGATCGGGAAGACATCCGCGATTTCGCCATTGGCGAGAGCGACCGAGGTCTGGCCCGTCTGACGGTGGTTGGCATCGTCATAGGTGTAGCTCAGGCGAACGCGGTGATCGTCGTTGATCTCGTAAGCCAGGTTGGCAATCACGCCGAACCGGCGCGTGCGGGTCTGGCTCGGATCGTGACCCGTGACTTCGTCGAGCGTGTCGCCGTCGCCGTTGAGGTCGCGACCGAAGTAGTAACGGCCGCCGATGAAGCCGGTCATGTCGACGCCGCCGACATCACGCGTGCCTTCGAGCAGTTCTTCGTCACCGCCGCCATTGGCCTTGACGTACTGGTAGCTCGGATCGACCGTCAGGATCAGGCCGTCAGCCAGCGTGAAGCGCGACGAACCGCGGATGTTGCCGGTGTTCGACGGATTGAAGCGGCGATCGAATTCGGCACCGCAATTGTTGTCGCTGCCGGCAGTGCCCGGGGTCGGGCCCTCGACGGTGCAGGGATAGTTGATTTCGTAGAACCGTTCTTCCTTGGTCGCCGGGAAACGGTTGGTGAAGCCCGAACCGGGCTCGAAGTCCGGATCGACGCGGAGCGGAACCGAACCGAAGAAATTGTTGCGGTTCTGGTTGTAGTGACCGGCAATGGCAACGAAATCGCCATTGTCGCCGATGTCCTGCCAGATGCGGCCGTTATACTGCTGCTTCTCGACCACGCCGTAATTGTTGAACGGGTTGTTGTAGCGCGTGAAGCTGGCCGAGGCGAAAGCCTTGGTGCCCATGCCGGTGATGTCGCCGGTATCGATCATCACAAAGCCGCGGCCATAGAGACGGCTGCGGTCGTAGTTCGCATTGTTGCCCTCGGCGAAGATGTCGCCGGCGGTCAGCGTCATGGTGACGCCGAAATCGTCGGCCGGCTCGCGCGTACGGATGTTGATCGTGCCACCGACGGCCGAAGCGGTCGGGCTGTCGACGTCGGTCATGCCGAGGTTGACGCTGATCGATTCGAGAACTTCGGGATCGACCTGCTGGTTGGTGTAGAGCGCATAGTTGCCCGAGTCGTTCAGCGGCAGGCCGTCGAGCGTCTGCGAGATGCGGCTGTCGTCGAAACCGCGGATGGTGAAGCTACCGCCCGACGAACCCCAGGGATCGTTGTTCTGGAAGCTGACACCCGGAACCAGGTTGACGATGTCGTTGACCGTCTGGCCGGGGCGCTGGCGGCGGATGATTTCCTCGCCCAGAACCTGTTTCGCCTTCGGCGTGTTGGGCATGTCGACACCGCCGACGCCGGTGGTGCGAGCACCTGAAACGATGATGACCGAGTCGTCGAAATCGACCGAACCGGTCGACTGTGCGGCGGCCGGGGCGGCGACCATTGCACTGGCGGTGCTGACCACCGATGCGGCCAGGAGATATTTGAACTTCATCGAGAGGATCCCTTCGTCTCGTTAAAAGTAGGCTGGTACGTCAAAGCCAGCTCCCTTTGCGGGGAGGACGTTGCGCCAAAGCGATCTTTTTATGACATGATCAAGACATGTATTGCACCTGCGAGACGTTTCGCTGCAGCGCAATAAAATTTGCTTGGATTTCTGCGACTTAGGCTAGTTGCAAAAAGGCAACAAATCCGATTCTTTCCGGAACCGATGCATAAATACAACGCTCGCCGAATGCGGCGGGGCCTCAGGCCAGATTGATCTCGCGCAGGCGCTGGAGCAGGAATTCATGACTCGAAATCGGCTCGGGCCGCTTTTCGGGCTGCGCCGGGTCGATGCACGAGGGCAGCGTCTCGATCACGTAATCGGGGCGGAAGTGGAGGAAGAACGGCATCGAGTAGCGCGCGCGATAGGCCGCTTCCCCGCGCGGATTCACCACCCGGTGCGTGGTCGAGCGCAGCTTGCCGTTGGTCAGCCGGTCGAGCATGTCGCCGACATTGACCACCAGCGCCCCCTCGGGCGGCGCAACCGCTTTCCATTCACCCTGCGCGGTCAGCAGTTCGAGCCCCGCCTCCTCCGCGCCGAGCAACAGCGTGATCGTGTTGATGTCGCCATGCGCGGCGGCGCGAATCGCGCCCTCGGCCTCCGCGCCCTCGAGCGGCGGGTAGCGCAGCAGGCGCATCACCGAATTGCCGTCCTCGACCGTGGGCGCGAAGAAGCCGCGGTCGAGCCCGAGATGCAGCGCGATGCCCTCGAGCACGCGGCCACCGGCTTCCTCGAAGGCGGCGTAGAGTCCGGAGAAGGTCTCGCGAAAGCCCTCGACCTCGGACGGCCAGACATTGTCGGCCATGAACTCGGCCAGCGGATGACCTGCGGGCAGCTCGCGCCCGACGTGCCAGAATTCCTTGAGGTCGTGGACCTTGGCGTCCTTCGCCTTCTCGGTCCCGAAAGGGGTATAGCCGCGCGCGCCGCCGCCGCCGGGGATGTGATAGGCGCGCTTGACCGCGTCGGGGAGCGCGAAGAACTGCTTCGCCAGCGTTTCGGCGCGGTCGATCAATTCCTGCGGGATGCCGTGGTCGCGGACGACGGCGAAGCCGTATTCCTCGAAGCTGCGGCCCAGTTCGGCGGCGATGGAGTCGAGCGGCTGTGCCAGCGACACGACCGCGATATCGGTGTTCGAATCGGTCATAATGGCTGCGCCCTCTAATACGGCAGGAAGAGTCCCGCCAGCGCCGCGCTCATCAGATTGGCGAGACTGCCCGCCGCGAGCGCGCGCAGGCCGAGCTTGGCGATGACTGGGCGCTGGTTGGGTGCCAGCCCGCCGGTCACGGCCATCTGAATCGCGATCGAGCTGAAATTGGCAAAGCCGCACAGCGCGAAGGTGACGATCGCGCGGCTGCGATCGGTCAGCACGCTGGCGTCCATTGCGCCCAGTTCGATAAAGGCGACGAATTCGTTGAGCACGATCTTGGTGCCGAACAATCCGCCCGCGGCACCGGCCTGCTCCCATGGAATGCCGATCAGATACATCACCGGCGCAAACACCAGTCCGAGCAATTGCTGGAAACTGACATCGGGATAGCCGAACCAGCCGCCGATACCGCCGAGGATGCCATTGGCGAGCGCGACCAGCGCGACGAAGACCATCACCATCGCGCCAACCGCCACGGCGAGCTTCACGCCGGTCTGCGTCCCCTGCGCGGCGGCTTCGATGATATTGGCGGGCTTGTGGCCTTCCTCGAAGGTCTCGGCGACTTCGACTTCATGCGCCTTGCCGCCTTCGGTCAGCGCGGCGGGGCCTTCGGCGCTGATCCGGCTCTTGGGCAGCACGATCTCGCCTTCGGGATCGACGCCGGACATTTGCGCGGCATCGCGGGCCAGGTCGCTCTGGTCGTCGGGCATGATGATCTTGGCCATCAGGATGCCGCCGGGGGCGGACATGAAGGCCGCGGCAAGCAGGAAGGGCACCGCTTCGGCGCCGATGAAGCTGGCATAGGCGGCGAGGATGGTCCCCGCCACGCCCGCCATCCCTACGCTCATCAGTGTGAACAGCCGGCTGGGGGTCAGCGCGGCGAGATAGGGACGCACCACCAGCGGGCTTTCCGACTGGCCGACGAAGATATTGGCCGCGCTACCCAGCGCCTCGACCTTGCTGATGCCGGTGATCCAGCCGATCGCGCCGCCGACCCAGCGCACCAGCCGCTGCATGATGCCCCAGTGGTAGAGGATCGACACGATCGCCGCGAAGAACACGATCACCGGCAAGGCGGCGATGACGAAGGTGTTGGTGAAGGGATTGGCCCCCATCGGCCCGAACACCGCCTCGATCCCGACCTTGGAGTAGTCGAGCAGCGCGATCACCCCGTTGGACAGCGACTGGATCAGTTGCACGCCAAAGGGTGTCCGCAGCACCAGCAGCGCCATCAGCGCCTGCAGCGCAAAGGCGGCCCCGACCACGCGCAGGCTGATACGGCGCTTGCCCGTCGACAGCAGGAAGGCGAGCAGCAGGATCGCCACGATACCGACGAGATTGATCAGGATGGGCGACATCGGGTTCCCTTCGGGGAGGACTAATTGCGGATGAAATCGGTCGCTGTCTTGCGCGCGCTGCCGCAATAGTCAATTTTCGGGACCCGCAGACGGCCTCGCCGTCCACCAAACTTGTCGAGGCCGTGTGATGACCGAACCCGCCAACGAGACCCGTCTCGCCGCTGCCGCCATGCCGCTGGGGCAGTTCGTCTACACGCTGCTCTATGGCGGGATGACGGTGCTGGCGGGCGTGCTGGCCTTCAAGCAGGTGCAGTTGTGGCCGACCGATCTGGCGGTGGAATCGGGCATTTTCGCCTTCCTCCTGCTGGTCGTCATCTCGAGCACGATGGCGCAGCTCTATGGCGAGAAGCTGGCCAACCGGATCGTGTGGTGGGGGTTCATCCCGCTGCTGGTGGCCTCGCTGCTCATGCAACTGGTGCTCTCGCTCCCTGCCTCGACCGAGATGTCGCAGTTCCGCGGGGACGACCTCGCCGCGTTCGAGCGCGTGCATGCGACGCTGTGGCGCGTGTGGCTGGCAGGCCCGGCCGCCTATATCGTTTCGCTGCTGCTCAATGTGTGGATATTCTCGCGCCTGCGCGGATCGTCCGAAGGCGCATCGACGCTGTCGCTGATGGCGCGCGGGGCGATTGCCTCGGCGCTGAGCCAGGCGATCGATTCGGTGATCTTCATCACGCTCGCCTTCTATGGCCAGTTCGCGATCACCAATCTGATGATCGGGCAGATCATCGCCAAGGTCGTGCTCAGCCTGGTGCTGGTGCCGTTCCTGATTACCGGCGGGGTTGCCTTCGCCCGCTGGCTGGACCGCCGCTAGACGCGCTTCACTTTCTCGACGATCGTCTCCTCGAGATGGTCGCCGTGCAGCACCGACACATCGCCGGTGGTCTCGAGCACCACTGCCCGGACCTGTCCCAGATCGAGCACATTGGCTTCGCGCAGCTTGGCGACCAGATCGCTCTTGGCGACACGCGTGTACGTCAGCGCATCGTCGCAGAACTTGCCGTCGCGCATCAGGAAGACCGGATCGTTCTGCATCAGGTCCTCGACATGGTCGGAGGTCTTGCGCAGCCGCGCCGACGTCGCCTGGACGAGGAACAGGCCCGCCATTGCGACCATGGCCTGGGCGAAGGCTTTCCAGTCGCTCGCCTGCGCCGCACCCGCGATGAGACTGCCGAGCGCGATCGTCATCACGAAGTCGAAATTGGTCATCTTGGACAGCGAGCGCAGCCCGTTGAGGCGGATCAGCACCACCACCCAGATGATGGCGGCAATTGCCAGCAATACGCCGCGGGCGATGGTATCCGGCCAGGGAGTGTCGAGTATCATGCTGCCCCAACGCATGGCGGGCGCAAATCTATCCCGCCCAGCGTTCAGCCCTGCAAATGCCGCGCATGCCAGCCGACATGCTCGGCCATGAAGCTCGAGATGAAGTAATAGGAATGGTCGTAACCCTCCTGCATGCGGATGTCCGCCGCCATGTCGGCGGATTTGCAGGCATCGACCAGCAGATCGGTCTTGAGCTGTTCCTCGAGGAAATTGTCCGCCGTGCCCTGGTCGACCAGCAGGTTCGCATGGCGCGCACCGTCTTCGATCAGCGCGCAGGCATCGTATTCGCGCCAGTCGCTGCGGTCATCGCCCAGATAGCCGCCCAGCGCCTTGTCGCCCCACGGGCAGTTCAGCGGGCTGACGATCGGCGAGAAGGCGCTGATCGAACGGAAGCGGTCGGGATTGCGCAGCCCGATGGTCAGCGCGCCGTGGCCGCCCATCGAATGGCCGCTGATCGCCTGCCGCTGCATGTCCGCGGGGAAATGCTCGGCCAGCAGCGCGGGCAGTTCCTGTTCGATATAGCTACGCATCCGGAAATGCTGCGCCCAGGGCGCCTGCGTCGCATCGACATAGAAGCCCGCGCCCTGCCCGAAATCATAGGCCTCGTCATCGGGTACGTCCTCACCGCGGGGCGAGGTGTCGGGCGCGACGAAGATGACCCCGTGCTCGGCGCAGGCAGCGCGGAATTCGCCCTTCTCGGTGACATTGGCGTGGGTGCAGGTCAGCCCCGACAGGAACCACAGCACGGGCAGCTTCGCGCCGTCTGCATGCGGCGGGACGAAGACCGAGAAGGTCATCTGCGTGCCGGTGCTGGCCGATGCATGGCGGTAGACGCCCTGCACGCCGCCATGGCTGCAATTTTCCGATACCGTCTCGAGCGTGCCCGCCGTGGTCATAGCGCGACCTCGTATTTCGCGGTCGTCTTCGCGGCGATTTCGTCCGCCGTCACGCCCGGCGCCAGTTCGACCAGCCGGAAGGCACTGTCATGGTCGGGCCGCTGGAATACCGCCAGATTGGTGACGATCATGTCGACCACGTTCTGCCCGGTCAGCGGCAGCGTGCATTCGGGAATGAACTTGGGGCAGCCGTCCTTGGCGGTGTGGTCCATCACCACGATGATCTGCTTGACGCCCGCGACGAGGTCCATCGCGCCGCCCATGCCCTTGATCATCTTGCCCGGGATCATCCAGTTGGCGATATCGCCGTTCTGGGCCACTTCCATCGCGCCCAGCACGGTCAGGTCGATATGCCCGCCGCGAATCATGGCGAAGCTGGCCGCGCTGTCGAAATAGGCGCTGTGCGGCAGTTCGCTGATGGTCTGCTTGCCCGCATTGATCAGGTCGGCGTCGACTTCGTCGGGATAAGGGAACGGCCCGATACCAAGCATGCCGTTCTCGCTCTGCAGCGTGACATGCATGCCTTGCGGAATGTGGTTGGCGACCAGCGTGGGAATGCCAATCCCCAGATTGACGTAATAGCCGTCGCGCAATTCCTGCGCGGCGCGGGCCGCCATCTGGTTGCGGTCCCAGCCTGCTGCTTCCTGGGGCATCAGGCGCTCTCCCTTTCGCGCGTGGTCTCGAATTCGATCTTCTTGTCGTAGGGCGCGCCCACGATCATCCGCTGGACGTAGACGCCCGGCAGGTGGATGCAGTCGGGGTCGAGGCTGCCGGTGGGCACGATCTCTTCGACCTCGACCACGCAGACCTTGCCGCAGGTTGCCGCGGGCTGGTTGAAATTGCGCGCGGTCTTGCGGAACACGAGGTTGCCGGTTTCATCCGCCTTCCATGCCTTGACGATGGCGAGGTCGGCGAAGATGCCCCGTTCGAGGATATAGTCCTCGCCGTCGAAGGCCTTGGCTTCCTTGCCTTCGGCGACCTGCGTGCCGACGCCGGTCTTGGTGTAGAAGCCGGGAATGCCCGCGCCGCCGGCGCGCATGCGTTCGGCGAGCGTGCCCTGCGGGCAGAACTCGACCTCGAGCTCGCCCGAAAGAAACTGGCGTTCGAATTCCTTGTTCTCGCCGACATAGGAGGAGATCATCTTCCTCACCTGCTGCGTGCGCAGCAGCATGCCGATGCCTTCATTGTCGATGCCCGCATTGTTGCTGGCGAAGGTCAGCCCCTTCACGCCGCTATCGCGGATCGCGGTCAGCAGGCGTTCGGGAATGCCGCACAGGCCGAAGCCGCCGCTGGCGATGAGCATGTCGTCGCGCAGCACGCCGTCGAGCGCCGCCGCGGCATCGGGATAAATCTTGCCGGCCATCAGAATACCACCACGCTGCGGATGCTTTCGCCTGCATGCATCAGGTCGAAGCCCTTGTTGATTTCCTCGAGCGACAGGACGTGGGTGATCATCGGGTCGATCTCGATCTTGCCGTCCATGTACCAGTCGACGATCTTGGGCACATCGGTGCGCCCGCGCGCTCCGCCGAACGCGGTGCCGCGCCAGTTGCGCCCGGTCACCAGCTGGAACGGGCGGGTGGCGATTTCCTTGCCCGCTTCTGCCACGCCGATGACGATGCTGGTGCCCCAGCCGCGATGGCAGGCCTCGAGCGCGGTGCGCATGACCTCGGTATTGCCGGTGCAGTCGAAGGTGTAATCGGCGCCGCCATCGGTCATTTCGACCACCTTCGCGACGACCTCGTCGCGGCTCATGCCCTTGGTGTCGAGGAAGTGGGTCATGCCGAACTTGCGGCCCCATTCCTCGCGGTCAGGGTTGATGTCGATCCCGATGATCATGCCCGCACCCGACAGCCGCGCGCCCTGGATCACGTTGAGGCCGATCCCGCCGAGGCCGAACACGACGACATTGTCGCCCACCTGCACCTTGGCGGTATTGGTCACTGCGCCGACGCCCGTGGTGACGCCGCAGCCGATATAGCAGCTGGTCTTGAACGGCGCGTCTTCGCGGATCTTGGCGACCGCGATTTCGGGTAGCACGGTGAAGTTCGAAAAGGTCGAGCAGCCCATGTAATGGTAGATCGGCTCGCCCTTGTAGGAAAAGCGCGTGGTCCCGTCGGGCATCAGCCCCTTGCCCTGGGTCGCGCGGATCGCGGTGCACAGATTGGTCTTGCCGCTGAGGCACGATTTACACTGGCGGCACTCGGGCGTGTAGAGCGGGATCACGTGATCGCCCGGCTGGACGCTGGTCACGCCCGCGCCGACTTCGCGCACGATGCCCGCGCCTTCGTGGCCCAGCACGCTGGGGAAGATGCCCTCGGAATCGAGCCCGTCGAGCGTGTAGGCATCGGTATGGCAGATGCCGGTGGCCATGATCTCGACCAGCACCTCGCCTGCCTTGGGCCCTTCCAGGTCGAGCTCGACGATTTCGAGCGGCTGCTTGGGGGCGAAGGCGACTGCGGCGCGGGTTTTCATGGATGACGGCTCCGGACTAGGGGTGCCGGCGCACCGGCCTCGGGGCGGAATTCAATGTGGTGAGCCGTGCTGGGTTCGAACCAGCGACCTACTGATTAAAAGTCAGTTGCTCTACCGACTGAGCTA
>Ga0209634_1003653_pt1 | contig 10299 bp, 3 predicted proteins | sample LinPmetageLP40_FD_184043 | JGI IMG/M metagenome (GOLD analysis project Ga0209634, IMG submission 184043) | Marine viral communities from the Pacific Ocean - LP-40 (SPAdes) (version 2) | ecosystem: Environmental > Aquatic > Marine > Oceanic | place: Pacific Ocean | collected 2010-08-26 | reverse complement strand
AAACCAACCTCAATACGCCGCGGCTGGCGGAGAAATGCAGAATTTCCCTCGCCGCAACGGGTATATCGCGGGCCGCGGAACCGAGACTTCCGACAGCATTCCCGCCATGCTTTCCGATGGTGAGTTTGTAATGAACGCACGGGCCGTCCGCGGCGCGGGTAACGGAAGCCGAGAAAAGGGGGTTCGTAAGATGTACGACATAATGCGAGCTTTTGAGGGGGGTGCAGTAGCATGACCACATCAACGGTAATTAACCGCCAAGACCCCGCCATTGAGGCGTACCGACTAGGGCTGCTGGCGGACACGCAAGAGTTTATTAAAAAGCAGATTGAAACGGGTGATTTACCGCCGGACTATCAGATTGCTGGTTTAAGTCCCGCGGAGCAAGCTGCAACAGCCGCGGCCCAACGGGGCGTCGGGGCCTATCAGCCCTACCTAAATCAGGGTGCGGCCTCATTGCAGGGCGCAACGGGGATGGTGGGTCAGGGTCAAGGCTACATGGGCGCGGGAGCCGCGTCTCTTGCGGGTACAGGCCAACAATACGATCCAAACAGGGCTCAAGGCATAGCTTCTACGGGAATGCAGCAACTTGCGAGAACGGGCGGACAGTACAACGCCGCTCCTACGATGGCTAATACTTACGGCGCAATGCAGGACATGTCCCAAACTACGGGCTCTTATGACCCCCGCAGTGCCCGCGGTTATATGAATGAATACGAAGACCAAGCGGTTCAACAGGCTTTACAAGATGTTGCTCGTGCAGGTCAAATGCAACAATCACAGTTGGGCGCAAATGCCGTCGCTTCTGGAGCGTTTGGCGGCGCACGGCAGGGCATTGCAGAAGCTGAATTAGGGCGAAACACCCTAGAACAACAAGCGCGGACCGCGGCCCAAATGCGTCAAGCGGGTTATGAAAGCGCGGCCCAAAGATCACAGGCAGCTTTTGAACAGGCTCAAGGTCGGGGTCAAACGGCGGCACAACAACGTGCTGCGATGGGATTGGCGTCGGGTCAGTTTGGTCAGGGCGCGTATGAAAACGCGCTGAATCGCCAGCAAGCTGCTGCGCAACAAGCGGCTGCTCTGGGCATGTCGGCAGAACAGTTTGCAGCTTCCGGTATGGAAAGTGCCATGAACCGTCGTCAGGCGGCGGCAAGCGCGTATGGCAGCTTAGGTCAGGGGCTTGGTAGTCTTGGTCAAGGATTGGGTCAGCTTGGAATACAGCAAGCGGGTCTGGGCGAAATGTACTCGGGCCTTAATACGCAGGACATTCAAAACCTAATGACCACGGGCGCTAATCAGCGCGGTGTGCAGCAAGCTGGTTTGGATGCGTTGCGCATGTCTAATTTACAGCGTTACACGCAGCCTTATCAACAGTACGGCTTCTTGTCGGACATATACTCTGGTACACCAACAGGGTCTTCAACACTAACAGCATCCTCTGCCCCACAAGTTTCTCCCTTCCAAACGGCATTGGGCTTGGGTATAGGTGCATTAGGCGCAGCAACAGGCGCACAAAGAGCGGGGTTATTCTAAATGATGAATCGTGGTGTTATGCAGCGTCAGATGTTTCGCAACGGCGGCGAAGCAAGTTTCCCCGACCTAAGTGGCGACGGACGCATTAGTCAAAAAGACATTTTGATGGGTCGCGGTGTTCAAGGCTTGGCAATGGGCGGTCCTCCGATGGACCCCAACATGATGCCACCTCCTCCTCCGATGGACCCCAACATGATGCCACCTCCTCCAATGGCTCCTCCTCCCATGCCACCCGCGGGTGCTGAACAAGCTTTGATGGGCGCGGAAGCGCAGGGTCAACAGGCGGGCATGATGGCTATGGAGGGCATGATGCAAGACATAGACGGAGCCCAAGACTACGAAAGCCTGATTAACGGGTTACGGGGAAATGATCTGCCCCTAAATGCGCGGTACGAGGAACTTGCTGGTTTAGTAGGTCCCGAGGATGCGCGGCAAACACCTGAGTCGGTTTTAACTTTGACCCAGCCCGCCATTATGATGACGGAAGAGGGCGCTTTAAACAGCGGCGTCGGGGAATTAATGAGGGGCATAGCGGGCGACGTTGAGATGGAAGGTCCAATGTCCGAGGGCGTCGGTGGTTTGATGATGGCCCAAGCGCCGCAGCCCGCGATGGAAGCTCCCATGATGGAGGCGGGCAACACTCCCCCTGTAAATTTTAGGCAGGGTGGGCCCGTAGAGGTCCAAAGGTTTTCTAATGGTGGCGAGTCGGCTATTGATATAGCTGGTAGAGACTTGTCCAAGTATCAAGATTTTCTAAGCGGTGGTTACGATGCTCAAGCGCGGGCCGCGGACCTTGAAGAGCAACGCAAGATGTCTCAAGCTCAGATGCTGTTTGATATTGCTCAAACGGGTTTGCAGTTTGCGGGTAATACGCAAGGCAGCTCTATCGCAGAACGGTTAGCAAATGCGGCTTCGGCTTCGCAACTTCCACAGCGGATCGGGGAACGTTCTGCGCAAATGCTTGCAGCTAAACAGGCTCAGACCGCAGAGAAGCGTCAGTTAGACATGGCGGCTAGACAGGCTGCGTTGCAGGGTGGTCAAGCCGAAGTTGATTATGCGCAGCAATTAGCTTTGGCTAACGCCAACAGGGCGGCTACAAAAGGCGTTTATGAGGAACTTTTTAACATCGACGCTAAAGGCAACGTAACGTCCGCGGGCAACTTTAATCGCTCAACGCCTGTTGGAGAATCCGAGTATCAAGCGGCCAAAGCCGCGGGGGGTCAAACCGAATCTATTGTAGCACCGCTTTTAGCCGCAGCACAGGCGGGAATGGAGCAACAGGCCAAAACACAAGCGGATATTGCGACGGGCTCATTGCCTAGAACACTGCAAACTCTTACAAACGATGTAAAATACACTTATAACGGGGTAGATTACGACGTAAAAGCGGGCGAGGCTGTTTCAGTAACCAACCCTCAGTTACAAGCTCTTTTACAGGCGGGTGGTTTAGCAACCCCGTTTAATGAAAACTCTAAGTACGTGGCTTACTATAGCACGGATAGCGTTACTCCAACATTGTTGACACTGATAAACGAGTCTAGCCCCGGAGGTCAGGCAAAGCTTGACGACCCTACTTTTGCACAAAACTTTACAAAAGACCCTACCGCTTATCAAGCGGCTATCGGACTTCAGAAAGACTTGAGACTTCTGGAAGCTACCGTTGGATTTGATACTAAGAAAGCCTCAACGCTGCACAGGCGCACCGTTGCTCTTGCTAGACTGGGCTTCGCGGACAATCAAAAAGGCAGGGATTTAAGAAGAGACATTGCTTCTGACGCGAACGAACTGTCCTTAGAGTTACAAGACAACACTTTTGTGTTTGGCAGAGAAGACGGGCAGACACAACAGGGTTACAAAATAGAGCTGTTAAAGTCTAAAGCTGAAATAGATAAACAAATACTTGACCTTAGAATTGCTCAAGAAAACTTTTCTCGGGAAGATACTCAAGCTGCTAACGCCGAAGCGCGTGACGAAACCAAAGCGGCTAATATTGCAATGGCAAACCTTGAGGCAGACTTGCGTGAACGTAGCGCAGAAATTGCCGCGGGCATAAGTCTTTCTAACGCTTTGACACAGTTTGAAGCTAAGTCTTTGCAAGAACTTAAAATGTTAGATGAGGGAGCCGTAAAAAAAGAGGGTTACATTAAACTTACCGCGGCATTGGGCGATGCTTCAAGACAGGATCAAAACCTTTTTGTAAATCAACAGCGTATATTAGCTGTTCTGGATCAAAAAGACTTAGCTAACGTTAAGTCCCAATTAACCGAAGACCGTAACCTTAGCAGCGATATGAGGGCTGCGGCGGAAAGGGTGTTGGATCGTGCCGCTGCCGCGGGACTACAACGCAATTCTCTTCTTTCTGCGTCAACATTACAGGCGGCTAGAATAGAGTCTAGCGAGATGTTGGCTGGAAACAATTTGGCGCAACAAGCTTTGGACAAAGCTTTGGATCGTGCGGCGCGAGAAAAACTTCAGTTGGATGACCAATCGTGGCGCAAAATGATGCAGGATGCGGCAGACGAGTTAGGGTTAAGTAAACAAGCTACTCAAAACCTCTTTGATGCCGGAGAAAACACTAAAGACCGTCTGGCAAGAGAAGGTTTGCAACTTGGTTCTCAAGAACATTCGGAAGCGATGCAGGCAAGAGATATTGTTGCAACGGCTGCAAGGCAAACGAAAGGTATTGAGGCTACGTCTCTGCAAGGGATGTTAAACCGAGCGGCGCAAGAAACCCGCCTTATCACACAAAACGAAGCTACGGCGGCGCTGCAAGACGCACGTCTAGAGTTTACTGGAGATGAAAACGATAAGGAACGTGCGGCGAAAGAGTTCCAAAACCTTGTGTCTAACGCTGCCACAGAACGGGGAATGGACTTAACGGAAGCCCGTGATAATGCCGCTCACGCTAGAGGCGTAGCAAGCAACTTGTTAGAACAACAGCGCATTGACCTGTCCCGAGAAAAGTTGGACGGAGAAGTTGATTTAAAGAAGGTTGGCGTAAACGCGGACATGTTGCAGCGTTATGGTCAAAATAAAACAACTTCAACAGAAACGGCTTTGGTCAACGGCGCTATAATTGTTTGGAACTCTCCTGCGGGGGCACGGTACGACATAGAAAGCAAAACTTTTTCGGACAAGGACCGCAGACCGTTAACTCCAGAAATGATTTCGGCTTTAAAGGCCCGACAAGCGTTGGGTCTTACGGACTTGCCTGATGTTCAGTTTGGATCAACGGTTGTTCCTCCAAAAGAACCGTCGGCACAAGTTATACCCGAAGATGAGCAAAGTCCGTATGCTGCTTCTCTAGGAAATCCCGACTTAGCTTTTGGGTCAGACGCGTTTTTAATAAATTTAACTAATATTTTTACAGAATTTGCTTCTATTGGAGCGGTAGGAGCGCCTTTCAGCCCACATAAAAACGCTATAAAAGCCGTGGAAAATTTAAACAATGAGTTTATACAGTTTTTTCAAAAAGCAAGCGAGTTGCGGGACAGCGTGTTCGCACAAAAGGAATTAAAAAGTTTGACGCCCAAACCCGCGTCTCTTTTTGTTGGGGCTGATGATGCCGAATCGGCGGCTAAAAACCTGTATTTAAGAATAAACAGCGCCGTTCAAGACATTGAACGCGCATTAAGCAGCAAAGAAATACCTCTACCTGCTACTGGAACGGGCTCCCTTTCTGCCAAACGGCAGATGCTTGTTCCACTTAAAAAACTTAGAAATGGCTACGCTATTTTAGCGGGCATTGACTCTCCTGCGACAAGTACAGGGGACATTGACCAAGATGCTCTTTTAGATGACATTTATACCATTATGGAGGACGACGACTAATGGAAGAACAAGCCTCTACCGTTTCAACCGAAGTTTCTCCGGCACCCGCGCCACCTCTTGCTACCGAGGGCCGCGAAGGATTGTTTGATCCGTTAAACTTTAATTTTAAAACGTTTGAAAAAATTGATTTTCAACCAGAATATTATGAAAATGTAATTAAATCGTTTGAAGGTAAGCCAACTATAAGGAAAAAAGGTAAACCCCCTGTTACACAGGATCAAATATTTGCTGTTCAGGCCGTAAGAGAACTAAGCTCGCGTTATCCGGGAATTGGAACATATAAACAGTTTAGAGCGGGCACTTCAAACTTTCAAAAGGAACTTTTAAAAAATCCAAAAATAATAGCTCGTTTAGAAAAAGACGGTAAGGATTTAACTAAACTTCCTTTTACCGATGAAAGAATATTGCAGTACATTACGACGTTGAAGAAAAAAGGACCTGTTGAAAGTACCTACCGACGCATAGTTGAAAACATGCCCGTTAGCGCGGGCATGACTGCTGGATACATGGTCGGTAAACGTGGTCAATCCATGATGCCAAACTTTCCACCTTTTAGAACAGGTCATCGTTTTGTAGATGCGCCAATTGCAGCGGCTCAATCAATTTACAACGCGGGAAAATTTTCGCTTCCCTTTGTAACAGGTCTTGTTGGAAGTATTTTTACTGCCCCTGTTAGTGAGGAATTTGGAGAGGTCTTTTTAGGCGAAAAAGGACTCGCAACTCCCGGTACGCGGCCTTTGCAAAGGTTTGGGGAAGCTGTTGGCGACGTGGTTTCGTTTTCTCCTATAGGGTTTTATGCAGACAAAATTGCAGGAAATATGACCCGCGATTACTTTACTAACCGATTAGGAAAGTTTTTGGACCCACAAGCGGGAGGGCCCAGCACGTATACGTTTAAAGGCGGTCGCGTCTCCGACGGAAAAGGCGGGTTTTTTGATGTTCCTGAAAAAACAGTTAGCTTAGACAAAGGCCCAATGTTTGGTCGACCTGTGGATATGACAGGAGAATCTGCAAAGACAACCGCTTATCAACAGATGAAAAAAGCAGAAAAGACTTCTAAAGAGTACCTGTATGGTGAGGGCGTCATAAAGGGCGCGGGTGGTAAACCCGTTCAAGGACCGCTTACGATAAACCAATTAAATGAACGCGGCGTTGCTGATGTTATGCAGGGCACTGTTCCACAAGGAACGATGCGCAAGCTATTGGCAATAGAGGACGCTTTACGTGCTGCGGGCAAAGACGCTAGAAACAACAAGAGTTTGTTCGCCTTTTATGAATCTTTAGCCGCATTAGGTGCGGGTACGTTTGCAAAAGCTGCCGCGGAAAGTAAACCTTTCACGGGCTATGAAGTTGGTGCAGAAATAGCGGGCAGTATCGCGGTGCCTTTGGGTGTAGGAGACATTTTATTCCGAGCCGCGACAAAAGGCTGGCCCGTGGCAAAAGAGCTTTATGAAAACGTAAATGACATGGGCATTTTGCGCGGCGTTGGAACTACTTTTTCTGAAAAGATGCAAACGGGAAAAGATGCTCAAGGCTTTAAAGAAATTGTTACTCGGCTGCAAGAAATGGGAACAATAGATAGTAAAGAACAACTTGAGGAATTTATAGCAAAACTTGAGGCAATGCCTAAAGACCCTAATGCCAAACCTACTGCGGGACAACTTACAAATGACCCTGTTATTATGGCTATGGAAGCCTCATTAGCTAGAGAATTTCCTGAACTTTTGGGTCAGCAACGGGATGCCAGAAAGCTAGAAATAGACGCCCTAAAAGGCGTGTTAGAACAGTTGGCTTTTGCGGAAGGTACGGAGTACGGCAGAGCCGCAGTAAGAGTTGGGGCTGAAATAAGACAGGCTATTTTTGAAAGTAGCTTAACCTCTCGCTTAGACGGCGCAGAAAACGAACTTTTAAAAGCTCTTGAACAGCTTAAAAAATCTAAAGAAAATAAAAACTTAAAAAACCCTGATGGGTCCACTATGACCGCTAAGGAAAGAGCGGAGTTAAACGACATGGATCGTATTGCTCTGTCTGAAAAACTAATGGACATGTTAACGGCACAAAAAGGATTTGCTCGTACAGAACAAAAACGTTTGTATGGCAGAGTTGGAGAAATAGACCTTAGTCAGTTTTATGATGACGCGGGGAACGCGGTTGACGGACCTAAATTACTTCGTTTGTTAGAAGAGCAAGGACCCTTTGCTCCGGGGAATTTATTGGAAAGTGAATTAAAACCTTTATTTACTTTTGCCCGTAGTCTGAAAGACCAGTTGGGTATTCAAATTGATTTAGGTGGCGAAACCCCCAAGTTAAACGCGTATAACGAAGCTAGGTTGCAGGCGTATGAGTCTGGAGGAATGGACCTTTTCGATCAATTTGTTGTGTCTGAATTAGGTGATTTAGGGACGGACAACCTTCCAGAAACGGTCACGCCTGAAATGATACAAGCGGTGAGGCAGAAGCTTGGCGGAAGAGGTCGTCAAGGACAACAGAGTCCTACTGGAAAAGCTTATACAGCGTTATTGGACGCGTTACTTGAAAAGGGTTCTCGACTAGGCACCATTAGCGCGGGACCTTCAGTAAGGTCGGCTCCGGTAAGAACGGGCGCGGAGGTGGCGTTTGAAGAAAGCAAAAGGCTGTTTGATGAAGCAACGGCGGGCAACGAGTTTGTGGGCCCTAGAATGCGGGATTTTGTCTTAGACGCTAGACAGCAATTAAGGGCAGTTTCTGATCCAGAGCAGTTGGACACAACCGCTCAACAGTTAATTGAAGGTTTTGAAACCAACTTTGACAATGACATTGCCAATAGCGGACTTGGGCAGCAAACTATAAATAATTTAGTAGAGGTTTTAAGGCAACCTCGGACGGCAGCAACTGCGGCTCTTCCTGAAGGCACGGCTGCGTCGGTTCCAGCTAGTGGTATATCCTTTAAAATGCTCAATCGCGTTAGAAGCGATGCTTTAACGCTTGCAAGAAACGGAGATTTAAGCCCCGAAGCGCGTAGAATTGCAGGCATGTATGCCGAAGCTATTGCAGACGATTTTGAGAACGTAGCGCGTTACGGCGGAACAGATGCGGATAAAACTCAATTACGGGCGTTGCGCGAAGCAAACGACTTCTCAAAGGCTTTTGCGGATGTTTATTACAGAAGCTACGTTGGCAAAGCTTTAAAACAGACGCGGGATGGAGAGTTTAGATTAGCTCCAGAAACTTTGGCTATGGGCTTTAACAAGAATCAGTTTGATCCGAACCTTTTAAAAGTTAGGGACATTCAGGCTATTGGAACCTTTGCTAGAGAGCAAGGGATTCAAGGTGCTGCGGGAACAATAGACAGCATAAATGGGGTTTTAGATAGAATAATTCGAACAGCCCGTGCAGAGGCTTTTGATCCAGAAACCGGAACTATTAGCGAAAAAAACTTAAAAACGTGGCTCAAAGAAAACAGACGTTTGGGCGCGTTGTTTCCTAGGTTGTTTGAAGACCTTTCGACCTTTTCTAAGGCTGAAGTTATGTTAAACAAGGTTAACATAAACAATAGTGCTGAACGCGTTGAGATAAACAAACAAATTAACTTTACCAGCTTGTTAAAAGGTCCTAACGGAGCAATACGAACTAATCCCACAGACGTAGTTGGAGAAGTGTTTGCCGCGGGAAAAGATCAAGTTGAGAGCTTAGATAGAATACTTGAAGTTATCCCTAAAGCGGGTCAGGTAGACAAAAAAATAGTTTACATTGTGAAAGAACCCGAGGATTTAGGGGGCTTGGAACACACTTATTTTAATTACAAAGATGCCGTTGCGGCTAAAGATACTCGAAAAGGGTCCCAATTAACCAAAAGAGTATTAGAGGTAGACCGCGAAAAAGCTATGGCAGGTTTAAAGGCGTCCGTTTTTGAGTATTTGGTACAAGGACAACCTACTTTAAAAAGTTCGCCGGAGTTTAATCCTACAAAGGTTTACAAGCAATTGTTTACAGACAAAGTTTTGCTTTCTGGAAAACGAGATGCAATGCGTTCTGGCGGCACAAAGTTTACCACTATGGCGGAACTGTTGAAGTCTAAAGGAATATTTAACGACGGTGACGTGGCTACTGCAAAAAACGCTTTAGAACAGATGATTAAAGTTAAATCAGCGGATCAAGCCGGAAACCTTGTGGCGGACTTTGAATCTGCAAAACCAATACTAGATTTTGCTCTGGGTATTTCGGGGTCTGCGATTGGTACAAAAAGTCAGTCTTTCCTTACGGGTGGTCAGAGTGGTCCGGGGTCCATTATCGCAGCGGGTAAGGGCGCGGAAGCCATGAGAAACATTTTTCTAAGAATGCCTGCAAGTAGCCGACTACTGTTCACTTCAAAACTTCTTCAAGACCCGAAGTTGTTAGCTAAAATGATGCGGACATACGGCAATACCGACGCTTCAACAACGGGGGTTGTTAACTCAGTCAAAGAATGGCTATCAACAAACGGCTTTGTAACTCTTCCTAGAAGAGCCGCGGTTGCTGACAGACCTGAAGACAAGCCTGCAAATGAACCGGATCAGTTCTTCAAAAAGTTCCCTGTTCCTCGCGCTGATCCCGTGCAACCCCCTGTCGAGAAGAAAGCCTCCCTACAGCCCCTGCCTAGAAGGGACCTCCCACCCTCTACGCAGACGGCTGCGCCCAGCGGGGTCCAGACGGCTTCTGTTGATCCCGCTGGTAGCGCGGCACAAAGACCGCAGTCTATCGCGGCGTCTGGCGGCATCAGTAGCATTGACATTAACAAAGCGCGTCAGCTTTTCCCTAACGACATAACCTTCGCGGCCCGTGGCGGCGAGATGCGATCAGGCATAGGAGGACTATTCCGATGAACAGAATGGAACAGGGCATAGCGTCCATACCCCGACAGACCGTGATCCGCGATCAGCCGCACATGCTGGCCTACATTACGCCCGCGGAAGCCAT
>Ga0209634_1003652_pt1 | contig 10301 bp, 14 predicted proteins | sample LinPmetageLP40_FD_184043 | JGI IMG/M metagenome (GOLD analysis project Ga0209634, IMG submission 184043) | Marine viral communities from the Pacific Ocean - LP-40 (SPAdes) (version 2) | ecosystem: Environmental > Aquatic > Marine > Oceanic | place: Pacific Ocean | collected 2010-08-26 | reverse complement strand
TCATTACCAGTTATGCACTATATTAGCCATGATTAATATTCCACAAGCAAGATTCAATAATACTATAAGGGAGCGTATAAACGCTATAGCATTTTCATTTCTTTTATTATAGCCGTCCTCCTCATCAAAGGAGCCTAGTGCATGTTTCCACACTACCCAGAATCTTTTCATATTTTTCTCCATGAATCCTTTTTCTTTTTAGTACTTGTATCATATAACAACCAAGGAGCTCCATCTCTGTATAGCATTCCTGCCCATACTTCCGTATCTGCTAAAGGTCTATCCATATCAAAAGGATAAGGACAACCTTTTATCCATAACACACTTGTTACAATTCTTTGGTCTACTCTCTTTATTTTGTGATATTTTAATTCTGACTTTGTACTCTTAACTTTTCTAAACCATCTACCCCTGCTATCTATGTAGTACTTGCCTTGATGCTCAAGATATGCTCTAATACTTTTAATCATAGACTTCAAAGGATAGATACTATTCATAGGAGTCTGTAATCTCCTCATACCTAGTGTTTCTCCCTTCATATTAGTGTCATCTAATACTTGGTTTTCTATCCATAGTATACCATCTACAAACATTATATCGTCTGTATGTAGTACGAAGACAGGGAATTTTATTTTATCATATATCATATTTGGCTTCAAACTTTCCGAAGGAATAGTCATCACCAATATCAAAGTCACAACCTACAGGAGTTCCTGGGATACTAAATCCTCTATCTTGTTGTATAAACTCTTGTAGCTTTTCTGAGTATTCTTCTACTTCTGCCTCAGGCACTTCTGCTAGTATTGAGTCATGTACTAAAGCAAAGATTCTTGCTTTCATACCAGTACTCTTAACAAAAGCATTCATGTCAATAGCACCAAGTAAATTAATATCAGAAGCTACAGACTGAACTAAGAAGTTCATACCAGACCTTACCTCATGACTTTGTATTCCTTGATTATCAGATTTAACATTTGGTAATCTTCTCTTTCTGCCAGTAGCACCATAGATAAATCCATTATCCATAATAAACTTACTAGACAGGTCTATCCACTTCTTGAGTTTGTGGAACTGTTTGAAGTAATCATCAATAACTTCTTGTGCTTCACCCTTAGTAAAAGGACTACCGGAATCAGCTGTTACTTGCTGTGATATTTTGTTTGCTCCAGCACCATACATAATGCCAAACGTAACAGCCTTAGCTGCTTGTCTTTGTGTAGGGTAGAACTCAGCAACGTCCGACGCCTCACAAGGTAAATTAAACACTAACTTAGCAATATTGCTGTGGAAATTACCACCAGTCTTAAATATTTCCATTAAGTTCTTATCATCAGCAAGTACAGCAGCAACATAAACTTCTGCAGTTGTTAAATCCATTGCAACTATCTTATGCCCAGCAGCTGCTTTGATACAGCCTTTGACAATAGGATTGTCTCTAGGGATTTGTTGCATATTCATTTTACCACTAGAAGATAGTCTACCAGATGTTGTGCCATGCAGATTGAAACCTGTACGCAGTCTGTTATCCTTATCTAATTGTGGATATATTTTGTCTAAATAGGTATTCTTAATCTTAGACTTTTGTCTAATAGAAAGAATATGCTTAGGTATCTCGTGTTCTTCTGCTAATTGCTTTAACACTTCGGCATCAGTTGAATCTGCACCTGTACCAGTCTTTTTGCCTGTAGGCTTTAGCCCGACAAAATCAAACAGTAACGACCTAAGCTGTACTGTACTGTTTGGATTAAATTCTTTATCTTTAGCTGTCTCAAAAGCCTTGACTGCTGGAAACTTATATAGTTCTTCTACTGCTTCGTCTATATCATTCTGCATCAAGTCTCTACCTTTGAGCAGTCTTAGTTTATCAAAAGGCACACCATTATCTTGTATGTCTGTTAACATTCTACAGCCAGGTATAAGTATATTTTCATACACACTGAATAGCTTTGCATTCTTTCTTACTGCAGGGTATAACTTCTCAAATACTAATAGAGTTACTACTGCGTCCATGGCTGCATATATCTTCATTACATCAAAAGGAATTGCACCCCATTGAAAGTCAGCTTTAAGCACTCTGTTTTGCTTTTTGTAAGAGTCTATCCAATCATACATAGGTTTCTCATAGTCTCCATACGCAGTATGTTCCATAGCTAATTGTTTCAAGCCATGACCGCCAGGAACTTCATCTAAACAATAGTGAAGTAACATAGTGTCCTCGAATCTAGGGAACTTGAAGTTGAAATGATACTCAAAGAATGCTAAGTCGAACTTTGCATTATGAAATATAATTATCTTCTTATTGAATAATTCTTGTAGCATTTCTTCTGCTTTTTCATCTACACACTCTGTGTCTATGTATGCTCCATGGTCTTTCTCATAGGAAATACTCATGCCAAGCATATAACCATCTCTTGGATATAATCCTGTTGTCTCAGAGTCAAGCCCCACATATTTGTTAGGGTGATTAATTGCTGCCTCTAAGAACTTGTGAAACTGCTCTGTGTCTTGTATGCCATAACATTTATCTGTATCTAGACTTTGTACTTTAATATTTCCAGCTATGAAGTCTATAATGTTTTTCTTACTCTTGTCCCACAAAGGTTTAGCTTCGGGCTTGAAGGATAACATGGCAGGATTAATTACTGGTAGATATTTATCGTCTACACACTTACCACTATATTCTGTTATAGAATTAACACTAGTAAAAAACTTAAGTGCTTCTGAGCCCACTACAATAATCCAGTCGTAAGCATGTGTATCTATCTGAATATCTACATCAGCTTTCAGTACTTTCTTTTTAGTATGGTCAGAGCATAGAGCAAATCTCTCTATCTCAAAGTTATTATCAAACCTATCTTCCCAGTTAGTTCTACTGGTTTTGGTTTCTATTAATGCTATATTTGTCATGTGATTCCTTTATTAATTATATATATTATATCAAATTCTGAACGCTGTGTCAAGAAGAATATAACCTTTTCCTAATATCTGCTACCTTAATCTCTGGTAGTCCACCAGGGTCTATGTTGTTTCCTAGGTTTATATTCCTAGAGGTTAGTCCTACTCTTTCTGCTAACCCTTTTATTTCTTCCGCAGCTTTTTGTCCTGCGTCATCTCCATCAAACATGATATCTACACCTTCTACATTCTGCATCTTTAAGATTGCTAACTTATCTGCGTCTATGTTCCTTGTTCCGAAACAACAAATAGCATTTGATAAGCCTTTGTCATAGAGGTTAATCATGTCAAATATTCCTTCTACTAGAATTACTCTACCCTTTATGGGGTGAACTGCAGAAGGATAAAGTGGTAGCTTTGCTTGTGGAGGGTAGATGAGATATTTGGGTATCTCAGTCATGGTCATATGTCGACCATTGAAAGCTACCACCTTTCCTGTAATATCACGCACTGGAAATACAACTCTTCCGTTGAACTGCGAGTCGTGATGAATAAAAGCCTCGAAGTGCTTATATGTTTCTGGTCTGATTCCCCTCCAGTTGCCCACATATGGAGCAAATCCTTTGGGGAAATCAAATCCTATACTTGCTGAACGCTTTTCATTTATAGATTCTTTCAACTTTTGTCTCTTAATCTCTAAAAAGTTAGCCGCAGCACCAAAATGTTTGAAGACATTACCTCTGAAGCCACAAGAAAAGCAATTAAATACACCTGTTATATTATCAACACGCATACTTGGATTACTATCCTCGTGGTCAGGGTTTAAGCATTTAACTAAATAGTCTCTACCCGAGACTTTAAACTCAATACGCTGTTCTTGTAGAAGCTCATCTACTCTCATGCAAAAATAAGCTCCAATACAACGAATACAACAGCTATTGCTATTCCTAGTTTTGCTGCATCTACATAATTACTATACATTATCTCTTTTCCATTTTAGTTTTTCACCAATGTCTTCGTACTCAGTCATTGGTGTTCCGTCTATATCTTTGTCGTCTTTATAGTAAAGAGACTTAAATACTACTTCTTGGGTTTGAAACCAAATAGCAATAGCTTTAGCTCTAAACTCTTCGTCAGGCCAAAGATAAAAACAATTGTGCCAATCTTCTAAAAATCTATGAACTGTTATGTTCAAGTTAAAGTCTTGATTGTATTTCTTTATTTGTGCCACTGCTCGTAATCTTTGACTACCTGCTAGTGGGTACCACTGTTTCATACAAAGATGTGGGTTCTTAATTCCATTCTCTTTAATACTATACATTAGTTTTTTGTTTAGTGGTACTTGCATTATGTTTTCGGCAACCTGAGGTTGGCTCAACATAAAGTCTGTGGTTACCTGCCTTATTTCAAAAGGAGGCACTCCTACTAATTTTGCGGACTTTTGTCCTATTCTATCACTTGCCACGCTGATCTGCTATCCATCTGCCGAAAGAGCTAAACAAAGACTCCTTTGTTTCTTTCTTGCCTTCTGTCCACTTTTCACCTGTTGCAATTCTTTCAAAGCTCTTAATTCCATTGTTCAATGCAATTTCCATAATCCCATTACTAGCGTGTATATAAGCAACTCGGTTGCCCCACTCTTCTGCTTCTAGCTCTTTTGCTTTTCTTTCTATGAGTTTATCGTACTGTGTCATTTTTTAAGCCCTCGATAAACTGATTCCAACGATAGTACGCCTGTCTTTGTGAACACCAGTACCAGCCAGAATATTTTTGTACTTCTTGTTTGTCGCTCTCATTATATAGCGTCATGTATATCTTCTCCTGTTGATAGGCTATCTTTAATATCTTCTTTTTCTTTAGGATTCATAGTTGACTGAGGGCCTATCTTTAGTGTTTCCCAGTCCATTACACTGGTGAATCCTTCCATTTTAGCACTTCTCATTTTAGTACAGTTGAAAGTCATAGCTTCATCTTCGGGAGACCATGTTTCTAATGTAAAGGCTGCATCTGCTGCATCGAGAATACCTTTTGCGAATCTTGCCTCACCTGTGCTATCGGTTTGGTAAGGGGCAAACACAGGAATTTCATACTCCTGTGCAATACTTTTCAGAGTCTTACTGACTTCTATCTGCTCCGTCCAGTCATATTGTCCTGAGCGACTAGGAGCATTGGAGCGTTTTACTTGGTTTAAGTAATCAACTACAATAACTCCATAGTCTGTTTGGGACACCTTGCTTTCTAGTTCTTGTCGAATCCTAGAGAGAGTTAGTGTCGGGTCATACACAACATCCATCTGACCAGCATTTAGTGGTCTAGTCTGAAGTTTTGTATGGAATGCATCAAAGTCCCTTGTGTTCTTGAACTCGGGTAGTAATTCAACTCCATCTTGGAATCTTCCTGCCCACCAGTCTGCTACTCTATCCCACTCAACAGTTGTCAAGTTTCGTGTAGCTAATCGTGAGATAGGAATACGCGCACCTAAAGCACACATTCTTTGTAGAATTGAACGAGCGTCCATTTCTATAGTGAAGTAAAGAGAACTCTTGCCTTGCTCATACACATTATGTGCAATATTACAACAGGCAATAGACTTACCAGCACCCCTACGACCACCGACTAGTATGAGGTCTCTGGGAGAAAACTTCATGAACTGGTCATAATCATCATTGAGGCCAAGAGGTAAGAACTTCTTGAGGTCTTTTTCGGAATCAAACAAAGGAATTGTTTGCATGTTTTCTTCGGGAGCTTTTAAGTCAACGCGTTCGCCAACATCTAGAACAATCTGTTGGATTGCTTCTACATTTTCTTCTGCCGAAGATATTGCTACAGTCTTGTCTATGAACTTATCAAGCTCATCTAGTATTTCTACTTGTGTGTACTCGTTTTTTAGGTACTCGAGAAGAACCCAAGCGTCGATATCTACCTCGACGGCTTCTATTGCAAATACTTTTTCTTGTAGCTTTCTATCACGAATGGATAGTTTAAGGTCATCAAAAGAGGGGAGACTATTGAAATTTTTAATATGAGTATCCATGACCTTGTGTAAGGACTGATACTCCGCGCTAAGATAATTAACTCTAAGGTTGCCCCAAGACTCAAAATCTTCTTGCGTTATTATTTGCTTCAACAGAGCTGAAGTTAAGTTCAATGCTACCCTCCCAGATAATAAAAAATAGGGCAGAGAGAATCCCTGCCCTAGAGTTAGAAAATATTAGCTAGATGCTTTTTCTTTTCTAGCGGCTCCGTCGTAATCGGAACAAGTTAGACCCCTACGAGTCAACATTGTTTTAACGCCTCTTACTGTTTTGCCAATTTCGTCAGCGATAGCTTCAACAGTCATGTTGTCGATATCATTAACTTCTGCTAAAGGGTCAGCTTTTGAGCTTCCTTTAGTTTCTTTTTGCTTAGGAATAGCGTTAATATCGCCACTTCTTAGCAAGCTAAGTGCTTTTCCTCTGATAGAGTTAACAGATTTGCCTAGGGCTTCTGCGATTTCTTCAACAAAAGACCCGCCATTTACCATAGTAGTAAAGGTAGCTTCCTCTTCGGGAGAGTAAGTTCTAACAGATTCTGGCTTCTCAGCTGGTTTTACATGGCCAGTTAATTCCATTGATAGAATTTTGCCCTGTATTGATTTAGCAGAGAATGCTCCACCTTCAAATGAAGATGCGATATCTGCGTATGTGTATGAACCTGAGTTATCAGATACAAAGTTTGATAGAGTAGCTTCTTGCTCTTCTGAGAAAGTTCTGTTTGAAACAGATGATGCTAGTTCTACATCGTGACCCATTTTTCTTAGCTTAGAAGAGACACTTCTTGTAGAAGTTTCTAATTCTGCGGCTGCTGATGCAACCATAGCTTGTGAGATAGGTGTCTCACTTCCAACGAAATCAACTAGTTGTGTAGTTCTTTCGTCTGTCCATTTTGGTAATGCCATTTTGGTTTCCTATATTTCTTTTAAGTTTGTTATTATTAATACGCCCTTATCTCGGGCTGCCTGTGTTTTAGCGGATTCAATACCACTCTCGTTTACTAAGATAGTTACATCTTTTGTTAAACTGCTTTTTACAAGATAGCCCTTTGTTTCTAAGTATTGTGTAGCGGCTGCTTTTGTTTTGAAGCTCTTTAGTTTACCAGTGATACAAACGACTCCGTTGTCAGCACTCTTCTCTTTAAGTTTTGTAAGTTGTTGCCATCTAAAGGGTAGTCGGTCATATCCGTCAGTAAATTCTTCTATTAACCAATCTAGTAAATTATTGGTAGCAGTCGGTCCGAGTCCTGCCTCAGCGCAAGTTTCTTCATTGATGTCGAGTATATTCTTTATCTTTGAACAAATCTTGGCTGATGCTGTACGACCAATTAACTTTATAGAGAAAGCAGGTAGTAAGTCGACTAACTCGACTAACTTACTATTCTCAATCTCTCTATGCAGTTTAACTGCTAGTTTTTCGGATTGCAAAGCTTCAATCATTATTTCTAGTGGAAGCTCGTACAAGTCATGCAAATCAGAGATTTGTAGTTTTTGTACTGTGCGAGGTCCGAGACCTTTAATCTTAAGAGTAGAAGCAAAATGCTCAATCTTTTTACTCGTCTTGCCTGGGCAAGTAGAGTTATTACAATATAGCTGGTCTTTTACCCACTCGAGTTCTGTCATACAAGATGGACAGTTCTTTGGCGGGATTATTTGCTTCATGTGTTCTTCTCTTAATTTCTATTTATATATTATAACAAAATTCAGTTTCCATGTCAAGATTTATTTTTTGGAAAGTCCTGAAGAATGAGCGAATCAATTTTGAAACACTCAGTATGACCTCCAAACTTGAACATAGGAATGTGTTTGTCGTCTTTATACATATCATGTAGGTACTGTTCGTGTGCCCACACATTATAAAGTGTGCTGCTCCAGACCTTCTGAATACGGATATCGTATCCTCTGAAACCCCTGCTACGCTTTATAATATGTCGCCAATCTTTTCCACTAGCTATTCCTACCTTGATACATTCTCTCTCGAAAGTCTTAGTGTTTACTAATACTATACCGTAAAGAACTCCCTCCCTGTCTTTTTCATCAGGGTTGTTGTCAAAGTATGTATGATTGTATATGCCTTTACTAGACACTAATTAGCTCGGGATAGTATTCTAGGTATAATTTCTCCACTGCGTATGACTTCTACTAAACAACCTATCTCTAAATTAAGGTCGCTTATATACTTCATATTATGCAGAGTAGCCCTACTAACTGTAGCACCATCTATTTCTATAGGTTCAAGAATAGCTACAGGAGCCACAACACCTGATTTTCCAACATTCCACTTGACATCGACCAATTTAGTTATAACTCCTTCATTACGCTGCTTGAGCGCATATGCACCTCGGGGGTGCTTAGAGGTATAACCTAGGTTTGCGAAGTCTTCGTAGCTGTCTATACGAAAAACAAGCCCATCATCAGGATATGCAGTCCAGTCATTAGACAGAACAGTATCAAATCCAAAATCAAGTAAGTATTCCATGTCTTTACTCCAGCACTCATTCCATGAGTCCTGCACTCCGTAAGCTATGAAACGCAAGTCTCTGCTTTGGAATTCGACATTATCTTTTAAGTTGAGAGCACCCGCAGCATAGTTCCGAGCATTCTTGATAGTCTTGGGAGCAACTACTTCTCCAGTAATCTGTAGTAGTGCACCCTTAAACTCGCCTAATGAATTAGGTACTAGCGATTTCACATTGTCTGTAATATCCAGACCACGCTTTCCATCGCCACGAGTAAGGGCTTTATGTAGTTGTCCCTCAACATAGAGCAAAGATACAGCAGCACCATCTAACTTAGGAGAAACAATAGTCGCTCCCTTATAAGTACCGAAGGGTTGCTTATCTAGCTCATTGGAAAAAATCTTCTGAAGTGAAAACATTTGGAAAGCGTGCGGTATGCGATTGTCTCTGCTGGAGAACCCGACCTCGTCATACTCAGCGTACTGAGCTAACTTATCAAACTGTTCGTCTGACATGGTTGGATTACCATTGTAGTAATCTGTCGCTGCTTTCTGTAATACTTCTTTTATATTTTCCATTTATATATTATATCAAAAATCACAGGCAAAGTCAAGAACTAAATTCACGAAAGGTAAATTTCGTCCAAAATATCTTTGAAGTGTGTCTCTAAAATACTTTTACTCTCTGCTAGTGATAATATTTCAACTAGTCCCTCGAACAATCCTCTCGAATTATTAAAGTCTAGTTTCATTGCTATCCCGTCCTTTGATGGCTTGAAGTCCCCATCGAAGTCGAGATAATACTTCCTCAGATGCATATACTCTACATCATAAAAAGTATTTATGGTTAGTTTGACTTGCTCCGTCCCCTCTTCATTTTCAGAGATAATTTTTTCATACATCTCAGGGGCTTCATGCAACTTCATCGCTTGTTCCTAAGTATACTACTTAAAGGTTGTATACTAGTTACATTCTTAGGTTGTAATAGGCGATAACTATCAGTATCCCAACAAAACAGTAAAACTGAATCACTGGTTTCCTTAGCACGATTTTTCTTGCTTTGGATATACTTATTATCGAAGTCTAGGGTACAAACATTATACTTTAATTTTCTACTGTTTGTTGACCTATAAGTTATGATTGCGTCACCACAATCTGATACAGTTCTTAAGAACTCATCTTTCTTCACTATAATACTCCATTACTATTAAGAAAACTCTTTCTCTTTAGTAATGGGGTAGTATTATTTAGCCATTGTTTATTGCGTTAATCACACCTGTAAAATATACAGAAGCTTTACCAGTCAATTTGTCGATAATATCTGCATCGACTTCTTGTCCTGCGTCAGTTAAAGCACTTGTTAGTGCTGCAGCTGCGTCAGCTTTTGATACTCTTGCGCTACCACCACCGCTTGATTTAGCGGCACCTGTAGCTGGTGTTTTCTTAACATAAACGCCTGCTTTAGTAAGAATCATTCTGACTCCATTAGGACTTTCGCCTAAGTGGTCAGCAATGTCTTTTACAATCTCCATGCTAGTCTCAGGAGTTGGTTCTCCCTCCACATACATATCTACTGCTTCTTGCTTTGATTCATCTGTCCAAGCCATTCTTCTTCTCCGTTTGTGTTTGAGGGACTCGGGCATGCCGTGGCACCATCCTGTCGCGTCTCTCATTTGGTTATAATATCTGTCACTCATTAATATATATTATACAGAAAAATGAGTGCGTTGTCAAGAACTATTTTTTGTTTCCCTAATATTTTAGTGTGAGAATATAGTCCAACTTCTCTTTTGCATTAGCGGCTTTTTCAATCTGTTCATCGATTGCCTGAATGATATCGGAATGTTCCCCAATACCAGCAGGGTTTAAAAGATAAACTTTTACATTAGCATTAGCCGCAGCTATTTCGCCTTTATA
>Ga0209634_1003651_pt1 | contig 10303 bp, 8 predicted proteins | sample LinPmetageLP40_FD_184043 | JGI IMG/M metagenome (GOLD analysis project Ga0209634, IMG submission 184043) | Marine viral communities from the Pacific Ocean - LP-40 (SPAdes) (version 2) | ecosystem: Environmental > Aquatic > Marine > Oceanic | place: Pacific Ocean | collected 2010-08-26 | reverse complement strand
CCTGCCGAGTGGCCTGGACCTGTCAGGAGGGGTCAGGCAGCCTGCTCGGCAATCTCGTCAGTTCCTTCGCCGTTGACTGCCTCATCTCCTTCATGGTCGGCCAATTCGACTACTTCCGAACCGGCGAAACGCATGATCGAAGGCACCCATGCCTGCGCCCGTTCCTTAACCTCGGGCTCGCCAATGAAGTTGCCCGAGAAGATGCGTTCGGCAGCGCTCGCAAGCTCAGCCTTCTTCGAGTCAGCGTAGCGACTGACCAAATCGGGACCACCGGCGGCATCGAGCGCTTCGAGCGTGCGGGCCTTGGCCACCCTGTCGAAGTAATTCGCCGCCGTGGGACGCCACCAATGCGCAGTCTCGATTTCGAGGAGCGAGCCGAGCGCCTCGTGCAGTGGCACCGAGCGCTCACCGTCACAGGCAAGGCTGGCAACCAGCGTGCGAGAAACAACATGGCCGAGCCAGGCCGAGCGCGCCTCGTCAGACAGTGCCCGGAACCTGGCAAATCGCTCGACGTCGTTTTCGCCAGCACGCCAGCTTTCATCGAGCGAGCCGGTAAACTCGGCCAGAGCAGCACTTGCCGGCGCATCCTTGGCCTCGAACCCGGTAACCGGGCCGGACGCCATTGAGCCGACAAGCGTCGACGCTTTCTTCGCATGCCAATCGTGTCCATCGGCATCGGCAAGCGTGAAGACCATGAAGTCGAGCGCGAGTGCCGGATCGTTCGCGAGATGGATCGCCAGGATGTCGCGGCGTTGCATCGCGAGTTCATCAAGCAGGCGCTGCGACAATGAGCTCCCCTTTGGCTTCGCCGTTCCGGATTCCTCGACTGCCTCGACCACACCTTCGTCGGTGATGACCTCGGTCTTGGTGTAGTACTGCGGGACCAATGTCGGCTCGCCATTGCGCGAGAGGACTAGGAAGGCACCGGCCTCGGATTTCAGTTCGTCGGCGAGTACCGGCGGCCGGTCATTGAGCGCGCGCATGGCGCGGTCGATGACGACGAGTTCCTGTTCGGCCTTGGCGACCTCGTCCTCGTCGCTGTCTTCGTCTTCGAGCACGGCGGCGACGCGGTCGTAGTCGGCCTCGAGCTCGCCGAGCTCCTGCGCTTCCTGTTCGGTCATCGGCGCAGGCTCGCAGGGCAAGCGACCGAGACCTTCGACGAGGTCATGGCTGACGTAGTTGCCAAGCGTCGGGCGCACCCAGGCAAGGCCAAATTCGAGCGCGGCCTTTTCTGCGGCTTCGTCCATGGCCTTATGCGAGAGGTCCTCGAGCAGCGTGACGTCGATCCAGCTCTCGCTGGCGTCATCGTCAAACAGTTCGCGCTCGATCCGACCACCTGCGGCGAGGTAGGCATCGCGTCCGACCAGCACCGCGCGCGGATCGGAGCCACGAACAGTTGCGTCGAGCACCATGCGGCGGATCGTGTCGGGCGTGATCTGGTACCAGGCGTCCTGCAGCTCGGCATAGACATGCGCCTGGCGCTCCACGTCGGAGATCGCGCCGTAGGCCTTGGCCATGTCGAGCGTGATTGTGCCTTCGGCGAGCGCTTCGAAAACGCAGGGCGCGAGACTTGCCAGGCGCAGACGTCCTTCGACGAAACGGACGGTGAGGCCGAAGCGGCGCGCCACGTCTTCGGTGGTAGCCCCTGCCTCGATGATGGAAGCGAAGGCCTGCGCCTCGTCGGCCGGATTCATCGCGAGACGCTGGAAGTTCTCGGCAAGGCTGGCTTCGCGCACTTCGCTTTCTTCGCCTTCGATGACGAGGCAGGTGACCTCGTGGTTCTCGGGCAAGGTACCCTCTTCGGCCAGCGCCTGCAGTGCGGCGAGCCGGCGACCGCCGGCCTCGACCTCGAACTTGCCGCGCTTTCCTTTGCGCACGACGAGGTTCTGCAGCAGGCCTCGCGCAGCAATGTCTGTCCGCAGCTGGAGGTCGGCGAGGACATCGCTCGACTTGCGAACGTTGCGCGGGCTCGGAACGAGCTTCTTCAGGGGGATCGACTGAATCATGGGTGTTCTCCTGATGGAATGAAGGCGCAGGTGAGGATCACGAGGCCCACAAGCCCAAAGGGCTCCCTCCGCTCTCATTCTGAGATTGGGGTCTGCCCGAGGGATCAGGCGGCGAGCGCAGGGAGGACCGATGAGGCTCTCGACACCGGGACGAACAGGCGCGTGCGGTAGCGGATGATCTCGGTGAAGCAGCCTTTGCCCTTGTACCAGTCGAGCCGATCGGGCGAGAACCCGGTCAGTTCAAGCCGCTGTTCGCCGCCGACCAGCGAGCGCTTCACGGTGAGTGGATCATGGCTAGCAAGGCCCATCGGTTTGCCGCTGGCGATGACGAGGTTGCCGATCTGCTCAGGCGCCGGTCCGGTAACTCCGGAAAGACCAAAGGTCTCGGCGATTGCGGCGAGATCGATATCGAGCACTTCACGCCCAATGATCGACTGGCCGTCCTCGGCAACGAGCCGGGTGACGCGGACATGATCGCCAGGCAGGCGCTTCCAGACCGGAAGCAGCAGTCCAGTGGCGAGATGGACGCGCTCGGTTACCGGTGACTTGGCCGCTTCCTCTTCCTCGGCACGCCAGACCCTCGTGAATGCGGTGACGCCAATTTCTTCCCAATGGCTTTCAGCGAGTGCCTCAAGCGTCCAGTTCGCGGACTTGAGCGGGCGCAGAAGGCGTCGGCGTTCGATCACGGCCCCGTCGTCGGCTATGAGACGCCGGGCTGGAACCGACAGTGCGACCTTGCCGGAGCGCGCATTGTGCATCGGGACCGCGTGCGGGCTGCCGATCTCGTGCATCCGCACCAGGCGCTGCAATCGCAGAGGCCTAAGATGCTTGGTCACTTCGAGCGAGACGAGGCAGGTCTCGGCTCCGGTCACGGGGTCGGTGCGCAGGAGTTCATCGGCGAGGACCTCGAAATTATCGACCCTAACGGTTTCCAGTCCCTGGTCGAGCGTTCCAGCCTCGCGCGCGGCTTCAATCCGCGCTTCGACGAGGCCGAGATATTCATCGAATATGGCGTTCTGGAGCGCAATCGGCAGCGCAAGGATGCGGTTTAGCCAGCGCTGGATCGTGGGGAGATTGTCGGTCAGCCCGCCATCGGGGTTTTCGAGCCGGAGGCCGGTGCGCTCGACGAAGTTGCCAAAGGTGGTGGCTTCGAGCTTGCCGTCATAGAGCAGCTGGAACCAGCGGCTGAGCGCGTCGCGCGCATAGTCGCTTTCAAGATTGTCTGCAGGGTCGAACAGGTTCTGCCCGCCGGTCTGGCGCTGGCCGCGCGTCAACGCGCCAAGGGCATCGAGCCTGCGTGCAATGGTCGAGATGAAGCGGCGTTCGCCCTTCACGTCGGTGGTTACCGGTCGGAAGAGCGGGGCCGAGGCCTGGTTGGTGCGGTTGGTACGGCCAAGACCCTGGATCGCGTTGTCGGCGCGCCAGCCCGGCTCGAGCAGGAAATGAACCCGGCGCTGCTGGTTTCTGCAGCCAAGGTCGGCATGGTATGATCGACCCGTGCCGCCTGCGTCCGAGAAGACCAGGATGCGCTTGGTTCCTTCCATGAAGCTTTGCGCTTCGGCGACATTGGCGCTGGGGCTTCGCCGTTCGAGGCGTTGCTGACCATCGCGGCCCAGGACAAGCCTGCGGGTCCGGCCTGTGACTTCGGCCACCGACTCGGTCCCGAAGTGCTCGATGATCGCGTCGAGCGCAGTGGCGATGGGCGGCAGCGCGCAGAGCTGCTCGATCAGCGCATCGCGCGCGGCAATGGCGCGCGGGCAGAGAACGGGGTTGCCCTCCTCGTCGCTCATTGCCTCGGAGCGAAGATTGCCATCCTCGTCGGCGAAGACCTGCATCAGCCGGACCGGAAAACTCTTGGAAAGGTAGTCGATGACGTATTCACGCGGGGAAAGGTCGATATCGAGCGCTTCGCGCTCTTCCACGGTAAGGTCGGCAAGGCGCCGGTCGAGCATGGCCTCGGCGGTCGAGACCAGCTGCACGACAACCGAATGGTTTTCGCCAAGCGCTACTTCCATCGCGGGGATCAGGCTCGGCAATTTCATCGAAAGCAGGAGCTGGGCAAAGAAGCGCTGCTTGGTGCCTTCGAAGATCGATAGCGCCGCAGCCTTGGCATTGCGGTTGAGCGTGTCGCCGCTGTCCTCGTCGACCACGCGGGTTGCTTCGAGCGCCGCTTCGAGGTTGCGGTGAATGATCGCCCAGGCCTCGGCATAGGCGTCATAGATCCGTACCTGTGCTTCGGTCAGGCTATGTTCGAGGATCTCGTACTCCACCCCGGCGAAGGATAGCGCACGGGCAAGGTAGAGTCCCTGGGCCTTGAGGTCGCGGGCGACGAGTTCCATCGCCGCAACGCCGCCAGCGCGGATCTCGGTCATGAACGCCTCGTGGGTCGGAAAGGCGGTCTCGGGTCCCCACAGGCCAAGCCGGGAGGTGTAACCAAGGTTCGCAATATCCGAAGCGCCAGTGGCAGACGCGTAGAGCACCCGGGCGCGCGGGAGATGGTTCTGCAGCCGGAGGCCCACCATACCCTGTTCGGAGCCCTTAACCTTGCCGCGAGTAGAGGTGCCCCCGAGCGCATTGGCCATGGCATGGGCTTCGTCGAAGGCGATCACGCCGTCGAAATCCTCGCCGGCCCAGGCAAGGATCTGGTCAAGCCGCGTATCCTCGGCGCGGCCCGAGCGCAGCGTCGGATAGGTGACGAAAAGGATGCCTTCGGACATCGTTACGGGCTGGCCGAGCTTCCAGCGCGAGAGCGACTGGAGATCGAGCGGTAGTCCGCCAAGCGCTTCCCAGTCGCGGCGTGCATCTTCAAGCAGCGCCTCGTTCTTGGTGATCCAGACATGCCGGCGCTCGCCTGCAAGCCAGCGGTCCATGATGACCGCTGCGATCTGCCGTCCCTTGCCCGCTCCGGTCCCGTCGCCAAGGAAGAAGCCTTGGCGGTAGGTGTGCCCATCTTCGGACAGCTCCAAGGAGGTGGCTTCCTGGCTGACCTTGAACTGACCTGGAAGATCACGCGAAAATGCCTGGGCAGCGTAAACGAGTGTCTCGCACTGCGCTTCGGACAGCAGGCCATCGGCCTGCCAATCTGCGGGAAGGCGCGGGCAAACATCGGGCTGCGGTGCCGCGACCGAACCCATGGCGACCGATTCCACGAGCGGGGTGGGATGGACCGGCGCATCTTCGAAGGCGATGCGGCTGGGCCGGTAAGGCAGGTAGATGCCTGCCTGTTCGGGCACAGGCGCGGGGTCGGCGAGGACCGAATAGGCAAGGTCGATCGCATTCGCAGTGGCTGGTGTTGTCGCTGCAAACGGCGCCACCGGCCGGATCGGCGCGCGATGCGTTGAAGTCTTACCAACGAGGCGCACTGGCTTGCCGTCTGGCAGGCGATGGAGGCTAGCGGAGGTTCGCGCTCTTGGCGGCAGCTCCGTGACAAGCTCGTGTAGCGCGATCAGGTCGCAGGTATCTCCGGTGATCGTGGGCGAGGACGCATTCGACGTCGTGTCAAACACGATCAGGCGAACGGCAATTCCCGTCCCTGTCCGGCGAAACATCTGCTCCAAGCGGACATTGAGCAGGAGCGACGCTCCGCCATGTGCCTCGGCGAAAGTGGAAGCATTGAAGCCGTCGGGCATGATGGTGACAATCCTCGCCCCATCTGCAGCGGCCCGGATTGCACTGCGCAGGTGGCGCTGCGCCGTCTCACCATCCTTGCCGCGTTCCTGGCTGTGGGCAAACGGCGGGTTCATCAGCACGGCCGACGGAACAGGGCCGCGAAGCAGGTCGGCGATCAGTTCCCCGTCATGCGCAGTGATCATGGCCGAAGAGAAGATATGGGCCAGACCGTCTCGTCTTGCCGGATCGATCTCGTTGAGGAGCAGCGAAGCATTCTGGAGGCAGCCCCAGAGAGCGAGGGCGCCATTGCCTGCGGACGGTTCGAGGAGTGTGTCTTGCGCGCAGACAGCTGCAGCCTTCGCCATCAGCCAGGCCAGCATCGGCGGGGTCGAGAACTGCTGGAGCTCTACCTGTGCTTCGCTACGCACATGCCGCGGCGGCAAGGCTGCTTCGATCCAGTCAAAACGCGCTTCAGCTTCGTGCACGTTCGTCGCCAGATCGATCCGTGACGACTTTCGCAGCCAGAGCAGTGCGCCGATCTCGACCGCATTGTTGTAGTCGTCGATCGTCCAGGCACCCCCCCAGTCCAGAACACCGGTCTCTTCGGTGAACAGCCCGGAAATGTCGACGCGTGTGAGATGACGTCCTGCGGCAAGAAGAGCGGCAATCCTGGTGCCGATGGCGAAGGCCAGGGACACTGCCGGCATCTGCTCGCCGGTTGGAAACAGGTCTGATTGAAACATGGCAATTCGTCCTCCTGATGAAGGCATCGGGACACGCCCTCTGCCGGATCAGGAATTCGAGAAGCCCTCTCTCCTCTACCGCGCCGCTTTGCGGCGCAGCCATGCTGTCAGTTCATCGTTCCAGTCGGTATCGTGGGAGGATGGCTTGCGGACCTGAATCGTCCGCCCATCGCGTGCATAGGCGGCCAGGCCACGCGACGCAGCCAGCTCGCCGCCAGCATCGTGATCGACGAAGAGATGAAGCTCGGTCACGCTCCCAGGCACGCTGATGAGACCGAAGCGCTCATTGCCCAGGGTCGCCCAGACGGGAATGCCGGTGAGAGCATGGGCCGACATCGCGCTCTCGACCCCCTCGGCAAGGCCAAGCTTGCCGGAAACTGGAGTGAAGAGACGAACAGCAGCTTCACCGAGCGCGCCGAGCGCGCGTTTCGGCTTTTCGAAAGCGGCCTTGGCATTGCCCGAAAGGAAAGTGCGGTGGATGGCGATCGGGCCCTCGTCGAGGCTGACTGCCGCGATCATGGCGGGCAGAAAGCGGGTCCGTCCTTTCGGGCCAAGCGGCGTTCGCGGATGAAAGCGGAGCGCCGGAGATGCGGCCAGGATGCAGCGGCTCTCAAGATATGCCTTTGCCGGACTGGCACTCAGTGGCTGTGCATCGCGCCAGATCCTCAGTGCCGCCGCCGAGGGTTTACGGGTGCTGGTCGGTTCGGGTTCGTTGGTGATCGCAGAAGCTGAAAAAAGCGCCCGTGCTTCGAAACCTTCACGCGCCAGAGCAGCCAGCACGCTCTGCTGATCGCATCCCGCGAAACAGTGGAAGAGGATGGCCTGTCGGCCGAGCGACACACCGAGTGACGGCGTGCGGTCATCATGCGCGGGGCAACAGGCCATGCCCTTTGTGCCGGACCATTTGCCCCCTCGCGATTCGCAAATGCGGCGGGCGGTCTCGGCAAGCGACCGGTTGGGATGAGTTTGGACAGACAGGGACATGCGAGCTCCTCAGCATGCAAAGTGGCCCCCTCATCAGCGTTACTCTCCTCTCCCAAAGGCAGGCATTCGCGGCTTTCCTACAGGCGCATGTTCTTATTATGTTCTCTTTCGATTCGAATCAATGGAGCACTAATCGAGATGACCTCTCTCAATCGTCTGACCGCGTTAGCGGTCGCCTGCCTGGGGATGATCGCGACCTCCTATCAGCAAGTGCGCGCCCAGGATTTCACCTTGTTCGAGCACGCGATCGTTCCGCCGAAGACGGACCAGCAGCCGGCAAGGGAATATCTGCCTGCAATCTACCAGGCCGAGCCAGCAAATGTATCCTACCGGGAAGGCCTGTATATGGCGGCGATAGCCGAGGCTGAGCGCCGTTACGGGCTTCCGACCAACCTGCTTCGGGCTCTTATCTGGGCTGAGTCCCGCTTCAATCCGATGGCTGTGAGTCCAGCCGGTGCTGCCGGGCTGGCGCAGCTTATGCCGGCCACGGCGCGAGAACTGGGCGTCCGGAACCGTCATGACCCTCTTGCATCGATCGACGGTGGCGCCAGGTACCTTCGCGATATGTTGGACCGGTTCGACGCGGTCCACCTGGCCTTGGCTGCTTACAATGCGGGCCCAGGTGCCGTTTCCCGATCACGCGGCATTCCCAGCAACGGTGAAACACCGCAATATGTCCGGTCCGTGTTGGGACGTTGGCAAGCAATTGGTACGTACAATTGACGAAACTGCCTGATTTCCGGCTATTGTCTGAAATCATGTGCCGGAATGAAGACGGACAACGCTAGTGAATAAGACCTCCGGTGAGCCGTTCGACTTTCGCAAGGCGTTGAAGGCACAAAAGCGCCGGAAGCTGAGAAAGGAGATCGCATTGGGTTTGGGAGCATTCGCGATCGTATTTGCTGGAGGGGTGCTGGCACTCAACTGGCCAGTCCATGATGCCAGCCTTGCTAACGACGATCAGCAGCCTCAGGCCTTATTCCAGCAAGCGAGCTCCCCACAATTCGACGTCTGCGGATCGATCCGGCGCACATGCGTCGTGGATGGAGATACTTTCTGGCTTAATGGCGTGAAGATCCGGATTGCCGACATCGACACTCCCGAGATCAGCGAGCCTCGCTGCGACTATGAGTATCAACTCGGCATGCGTGCGACGTACCGCCTTGTCGAATTGCTCAATGACGGGCCCTTTGAACTGACGACTATCGGGAGCAGAGATGAGGATCAGTACGGTCGCAAATTGCGGGTTGTAACGCGCGGCGGCCGCTCGCTTGGCGATCAGCTGGTCAGCGAAGGGCTGGCGCGGACCTGGACCGGGAGACGTGAGCCATGGTGCTGAACCGCGATCAGGAATTGTGGGCCGTCGCACTCTGGGTCGAAAAGAACCATGGCGAAGAGGGAACCGCTTATATCGCGCAGCAAATCCAGCGGCTATCCAACGAAGGGGACGAGGCAGGCATAGCAACGTGGAAGACTGTTGCTGAACGCTTCGATCAACTAAGCTGCCAAAGCTCTACGAACTGAGGCTCGGCACGATGCGGAATTGGCTTCGGATCTGGGGCATCAGAATTGAGTTCGCCGTGCTGGCGTCAGTGTCCCTGATAGGGCTGATCCTGAGCCTTCAATCCTGCATTGGCTGAGAAGAAATTCGATCTCCCGATCAACCCTTCGCAAACTTCCCCATGATGACCTTTCCTCCTGTCCGCAGCTCATCGAGGTAGTCGCTCCACCATTGAGCCATTCGCACGCGCTCGTCCCAATGCATGCCGCGATGGTAGATGCCACGCACAACATTGCTGTCGCCATGTGCCAGGGCACGCTCGATCGCGTCGGGATTCCAAAGGCCCGACTCGTTCAGGAATGTCGATGCTGTCGCCCGGAGTCCATGAGCGGTGACTTCTTCCTTCGAATATCCCATGCGACGGAATGCGGCATTGAGCGTGTTTTCACTCATGGGACGCTTGGAGCTGCGCGCAGATGGGAAAACATATCCTTCGCGGCCGAGCATCTCGGCCAGATCAGTGAGATAGCCTCTAACCTGCTTGGAAAGCGGGACAGCATGCGCTCGGCGCGCTTTCATTTTACCGGCAGGGATCTTCCAGACCCCATCGACGAGGTCGATCTCATCCCATTCGGCGTGCCGGAGTTCGCCGGGGCGTACGAACACATGCGGCGCTATCTGCAAAGCTAACTTCGTCACCATGTAGCCAGTGAAGTCGTCGATTGCGCGCAGCAGTCCGCCTAGCTCGGTGGGCTCGAGGATTGCTGCATAATGCGTGGCTCTCGGCGTTACGAGAGCGCCCTTCAGCATACTGGTCGGATCGGATTTGCAGCGGGTGGTAGCAACACCGTATCGAAACACGCGGCCTGCGAACGAGCGGCATTTCTTCGCAGTCTCGTGCTTACCAGTGGCTTCCAGTCGTTTGAGAGGAGCCAGGACTTCGAACGGCTCGATCTCGTCGATGGGTCTGTTCCCGATGGCAGGCGCAAGCTTGTCGAGGAAATAGTTGGCCTTGACGATCGTGCCATCGGCGCGGCCATTCTGGACCATCATCTGCTCAATATATTCACGTGCGACTGCCTCGAACGTCTGTGCAGAAAGGAACTCCGCGCGGATTTTCCGCTTCCGCTTCTCAAAAGCCGGGTCGCCCCCTGAAGCAACTGCTCGTCGTGCCTCGTAGGCCGCGTCTCGCGCTTGCTTGAGGCTGATGTCGGGATAGCTGCCGATGCAGAGCTTCTTTTGCGCGCCGCCCATCCGGTATCGGAATCGCCAAAGTTTGCCGCCGGTCGGCGTGACCTCAACATATAGGCCGCGCTCATCGGTTACCTTGTACGGCTTATCTTTGGGCTTGAGTGCGCGGAGGCGAGTATCTGTCAGCGGCATGTGGGGGCCTTTTCATCTGGGCCTTTGCGAAACGGCCTCAAAAGGCCCACAAAAGTGTCTGGAACCCCCGAGAACAG
>Ga0209634_1003648_pt1 | contig 10311 bp, 10 predicted proteins | sample LinPmetageLP40_FD_184043 | JGI IMG/M metagenome (GOLD analysis project Ga0209634, IMG submission 184043) | Marine viral communities from the Pacific Ocean - LP-40 (SPAdes) (version 2) | ecosystem: Environmental > Aquatic > Marine > Oceanic | place: Pacific Ocean | collected 2010-08-26 | reverse complement strand
TTTGGAGATGGTTCTAAGGCGAAAGAAATGAAAGGAGACCTAGGAGACTTTTCGGCTGAAGAATTTCAAGAACAAACAGATGGCACTTTGTTTTACAAAATGACCAACGGGCGTGACGATATGCCAAATTTTGAAAAGAAAATCGTTGATGAAGAAGACAGGTGGCTTATTGTTAATTACTTAAGAACACTTAAAGAGTAGTCAAAAATCGTCTTAGTGTCTGTTCAGAAATAAAGTGTACATTTATTTCTGAACAAACACTTAATTAGGATACTGCAAAGTGATGGCTGAAAAAGAGCATAATATTTCCCGTGAAGTAATGGCTGATCAATTCATTGAACTAGCCAATGAGTTGACGAAAACAGAGTCAAAAGAAAGAGTAGGTGCCGCCATTATGTTTGCAGCAGCCAGGTATCATGCGTTTGAGGCCTCTTCGAAAACAGAAGACTTGAAAAAGGATAAAGAGGATGCCATCAAGTGGTTTAGCGAGCAATACAAAAAAATGCTTGATGCAAATATCGATGAGATCATCGAGATGCATATCTGATTGCCGTCAAAATGTGAGCCCTGATTCACCCTTTATTTTCTGACAGATATATAAGATCCTAAGCATGTCGTATCGATCGGAGTGAAATAGCAGCAAAATATTTCGATTAAAGAAACTGACTTATGAAATTATTGTTCAAAATAACCAGTGCTTTCTTTTTCCTTCTCATTTGCACGCAAGCCATTGCCCAAAAGACTTATGTCACTAAGCAAGGTTTTATGGTCATAAAAGCCTATTCAGGGGATTCTTTAAAAACCTATCGGTTCAATAATATCGTGGTGCTGTTGGACTATGATAGAGCTATCGTTGAGATGAGTTTTAGGCTCAATGACGGTTTGAATGATGTTAGTCCATCCAATAGTTTCTTTTCAAATCATGATGCTAAAATCACCACTCAACTGCCTATCCCTAAAATAGAAACACAACCTCACCCAGATTGGGCGTTTCATACAGAAGGTAAACTATTTTTTGATGAGGAAGTCTATTATATGAATGGAAACGGAGAACTCAGGCATCATGATGGAAGTGAAGCCCTCTCGTGCTACCTGATGCTGAGACTAGAACTTCGGAAAGATCATGAGTTGGTATTGGAGTCCATTGGGAAAGTCAAAGAATTTCATTTGTTTGAGACTGTATTAAATCAGAAGTCACTCGATAAACATACTGGACACTAGTTACTGCCTGAGTATATACTATTTCCTTTATGGCCGTATAAAAATATCCGAGACAAGGAGATATCTTTCCCGAAGAAAACTTATCGAACTCAAAGTCCTTATCTCATCTTATGGTCTGCATTCGATCATCTTCTTATCTTCTCCAAGCGCGACCGATAAGAAACAACTGCCGCAACAGGGCATTGTACTGTGCAGAGCACTGAATAACCAGGTGTTCTTGACCAATTTGGATTCGAGTGTATAGCAGCACTGGAAAGATTCTGACCGAAGGTAGACAGGTTTGCAAAGGGGCTAGCCTCTTTTTTAACGATTAAGACTCTCGTTTAGTCAATTCGGTGATCTATCTCTTGCACTCAGATGACTTTCGTCATTGCTGCCAAATAGGGTAAAAATCACTCAATATTTGATAAATATTTCACCTCATACCCCACGTATATTCATATATAATTATTACTGACGTCCGAGTAAATTTTAAAAGGAGCAAAAATGTTTGATTATACTCAAATTTCAAGCTTTTTACTTCACAATGAAAAACACCCCTCTGTGTCTCCCCTCAAGGGGAGAATCGCGACTATCCCCTTGAGGGGATTATAGGGGTGTTTTTCTCACAGAAATAAATACAGCACGTTTTTTACTCGGATGACAGTATATAATTATCAGAATTCATAACTCTGGGTTACAACAAAAAGATGTTGATATGAAAATAAATACAAGTATAATCTTACTACTGCTATTTGCAAATAGTGCCTTCTCGCAGGCACGTTTCCATCCTGATAAAAGTACGATGACACTGGCAGGCACATCCTCCTTGCATGACTGGGAATCAGAGGTCAGGATGGATGAGGTCAAAGTTGAACTACACATAGAGGAAGCAGACCCACTCCTACTTGGGCATTTACGGCTTAAAATACCCGTGGAGTCTATCAAAAGTGGAAAACGTATCATGGACAATAAGACATATGATGCGCTTATGTCTGACAAGTTTCCAATCATCAGCTATGAAGTAGAAATATTCGATTATAACAATGGCGAGGTGATCGCCTCTGATGGCAAATTGAAAGTAGCTGGAGAGCAAAGACTCGTACCAGTTACGGCAGTATACAACAAGGGAAATACAAGTAGACTCATGGCTTTTCAGGGGTCGGTTTCATTCAATATGACCGATTTCAAAATTGACCCGCCAACTGCTATGCTGGGTACAATTAAGACGGGTGATGAAATCACAATTACATACAATATAACAGTAGAATTCAATCTTTAATGACTCCAGTTTCAAGGAACAGAATTTGATGGCATTGTGATTGAGGCAGCAATAAGTTTTTAGGTTTTATAACTAGACAAGTAATATTAGAGTAGCGTGAGTAGTTAGTGTAAAAAGGTCTGGCCGGATCAGCAGACCTTTCGTTATCCAAATCGAATGCTAAGACTCAGCCAAACTTTCCAACTTTTGTAATAGTTATTTACTGACATCCGAGTAAATTTTAAAAGGAGCAAAAATGTTTGATTATACTCAAATTTCAAGCTTTTTACTTCACAATGAAAAACACCCCTCTGTGTCTCCCCTCAAGGGGAGAATCGCAACTATCCCCTTGAGGGGATTATAGGGGTGTTTTTCTCACAGAAATAAATACAGCATGTTTTTTACTCGGACGACAGTAATAGTTATTCAAACTTTCATAAATCTTAATTTAAAGAATTTCGTATATTTAATACACTGAAGAAGACAACTACCATATTTCTATCGATATTATTGCTTATGAGCAGTATGGGATTTACAGTATCTACACATATTTGCGAAGGTCAAACTATGGAGTCTGTGCTAACTGTTGGTAAGAAATTCCTCGATTGTGGAATGATGGACATGAAACAAGGATGTTCAAATCATTCGGGTGGAATAACCACCATCACCAAGGCAGCATGCTGCTCAAATGAATACGCTACTTATAGTTTACAGGATGATTTCAATGCTGAAACAATTTCGATAAGTGTCGACAATGATTTTCTTTATGCATTAGTATGTACTCATTTATTACTTCACACAGAGGAAAGTGATGATAAGTTACACATCAATTACTCTCCACCATTGCTTCATCAAGATATCCCTGTCTTGAACCAGTCCTTTCTAATTTAGACAACCATTTATCAACTTGCTCATAGGGTTCAAGCCAAAGCTGGACTTTTGTTTATGCTGCGATGTTTGTTAACTTGATAAACGTTGCTTTTGAATCAATTGAGTATCAATATTTCATACCCTAGAAATATCAACATTGGGTGTGGAATGCACAGTTAATTCAAGCTAACTCATAAGCATATGAAACCCGTAAAGACAATTCTATCGGTGCCAACATTCATGTTGATCAATAATAGCAGTTTTCATTTAACGCTCAACAAGGAAATATAGATTCCCGCTATAGGCATCATAAAAAGATAACTCTTGATGTATGTGGAGGCATTGGTAAAACATACAAAAGAAGCAACGATCTGTTGGAAGATTGTTGTAAACGTACAAGACAATAATTATTTATTTGACCAAATGAATTATGGAATTAATACCTGAATGGGCACCGAATATACACCCAATAATTATACATTTTCCTATTGTTCTACTTGTAATGGCTGTATTTGCCAGTTTTGTAGATCTAATATTATCCAAAGAATGGATCAGTAAATCAAAAATTTGGCTTTATGTTTTTGGCACATTGAGTGCCATCATAGCAGTACTTAGTGGAAGACAAGCGGCTGACAGCGTGAGTGCTTCTTTTAGCGCAGAAATGACGATGAGCAACCATTCAGATATGGGACATTATACGCTTTGGTTTTTTATTACCTATACGCTGATACAGTTGTTATCTATACGTTTGGGGAAGTTAAACAAAAAACCAATTAAGATTTTGCTCTTTGTTATTGCTTGTATAGGCCTACTTCTATTGTTACAAACTGGTGACTTAGGTGGTAAGTTAGTTTATAAGTATGGAGTAGGAGTATCTAAATAAATTTATAATCAATATTTTAACATTAAAAACATGAAAAAAAAATCTATTTTAAAAGTATTAGCGATTGCGCTAACGGCTACTTTTTATCTGACCTCATGTGGTCAAAAATCAAATGACGCTCATGAACACGATGAGGAAGAACATTCGGAAGAGCATTCGGACAATGATGGAGATTCAGCATCTTCCGAAGATGAATCCCACGAACACGATGCACATGAGCATGAACATGGTGGAGGAGCTGAAATGACAATGGGAGAAGCTAAAACCTGGATGCCAGCAGGAAATGCAGCTGATGCTATAGCGAAAGATTTTCACTTTATCACTGGCAGTATAGATGACCTTTCTGCAGAAGTAATTACCGATGAAAAAGAAGCAGGTATATTAAAATTAAGCCCTTCTACTGGAAATCCCGCTTCTTTTGTATTTCATAGCAAATTCAGCAATGTGGGAGTAAGCGTTGCTTTGAAAAGAGAGAATTTTGAAGGAGAATTTAAAATTGTTCATCATGCTAAAGATGCAGACACCTATGAATTTGTTTCTGTTAACGGCAGCCAAATGAAATTGGGAAGAATGGTCGCGGGTGAAGAATCTATCTTTGATGAAGCAAGTTTTGAAAGTGATGAATGGCTGATATTGAAAGTTTCGGCAGCTGGAGCACACTATAAAGGATATATAGGAGACCAAACGACAACTCACGGACATGGAGACGAAATGGAAGCAGGTTATGTAGGAATTATGATCGCAGGAACCGGAACAGTACAAATAAAACAAATAGAAGTTACACCAATAGAAGCAGAATAAATTATGAAAATCATGAACAACAAATTAGCAATCGCCTTAGTAATGTTATCGTTTTTTCAATTGATGACATTAGATGTAAACGCACAATCATCTGAAGATGAGAATAAAGTAAAAGAGACCATGAGTGCATATAAAAAAGGCGTAGAAAGTCTTAGCACCGAGGGTTTAACCAATCTTTTTACCAAGGATTCTGAAGTATACGAATCAGGTGGAAATGAAGGGACATTCGAGCACTACTTAGGACACCATTTGGGTCCGGAGCTAGGACACTTTACGTCATTTAAGTTCAATGACTATAAAATAGAAGCGAAATTGGATCTGCCTTTTGCTTTTACTACGGAATCATATGTCTATAAGATCGTTTTAAAAGAAGATGGAAGAGTGATCGAGAAAAAGGGAATCGCAACTTCAGTTTTGAAGAAAATTGATGGTCAATGGAAAATTATTAAGACACACAGCTCTTCAAGGGCTAAAAAAGCATCCTCCCATTAAAGCCAAATAATAATTTAATAATGAAAACTCAAGAATATACTCCAGCTCTCGGTTACGATAAGTTATCGGATATGTATGATCTGGCTATAAAGCTAACCATGCCGGAAAAGCAATTTAGAAAAAAGCTTGTCGATCATTTAAGTCCTCAGGCTGGAGAACGTATTCTTGAGTTTGGTTTTGGTACGGGAGCCAATTTATTAATTGCGAGCCAGCACTCGCCAGATAGCGAATTCTCAGGGCTTGACATCGACCCCAAGATTCATCAATTGGCACAAAAAAAGCTGACAATTAATAATATTAAAGCCAATCTTGAACTGTATAATGGTGAGATATTTCCATTTGAATCAAATTCATTTGACAAAGTATATAGCTGTCTTGTTTTTCATCACCTGGATAAGGAGGCAAAAACTCACAGTTTAAAGGAAATCTTTAGGGTCTTAAAGCCGGGAGGTACGTTGATAATTGGGGATTGGGGCAAGGCCAAATCGAGACTTATGCGAATCATGTTCTACACTGTCCAGCTATTGGATGGCTTCAAAACAACTACAGACAATGTAAAAGGGTTGCTGCCTGAATACATTAAAAAGGCTGGATTTTCCGAAGCAAAAGAAACAGGATTCATAAACACACGTATTGGTACGTTTAGTTATTACCAAGGCCTTAAACAAAAATAGTAAAACATGGGTCAATTAGATTACTGCTAATTGTCGGACTCTCTTAAACTGTTCAGACTCAGACCATAACGATTTTTAACGATAATGTCAGATTTGACCTTGTTTGTAGATTCATTTGATCGATTTTCAAAATAGATCTACTGACAACTCCATGAATAAAGCAATTACTTCCTCTGGGCAAGCGCGTGAATTCATAGCTTATGCCTATCTGGGGGATGCTACTGAGATGCTACATACTGAGTAGACATTGCAGACAAAAAATATTTATCATAAAATATTCATAGGATACAAAACATGAAAAATATCTACTGTCGTCCGAGTAAATTTTAAAAGGAGCAAAAATGTTTGATTATACTCAAATTTCAAACTTTTTACTTCACAATGAAAAACACCCCTCTGTGTCTCCCCTCAAGGGGAGAATCGCGACTATCCCCTTGAGGGGATTATAGGGGTGTATCCCCTTGAGGGGATTATAGGGGTGTTCTTCTCATAGAAATAAATACAGCATGTTTTTTACTCGGACGACAGTAAAAAATATCCTTAACACATTGTGAATATCTTTTGGCTACATTGCATGTCTAACCATTAAATTTTAATCCTTATGAAACAAAGATTTCTATTTGCCTTAATTGCTTTAATTGGTTTAGTTGCTCTCAGTTCTCATAATTTGTTTATAAAGTTTAAAAGTTTCTATCTAAAGCCAGGCACCGAAACATTAGTTTATTTGTATAATGGGACCTTCAGTGAAAGTCATTCAGTATTAGCACGGAACCGAATGATTGATGTTTCCTTGCTAAACCCAGGAGAGCAAATTATGCATCCTGATACGAGTGCATGGTATGAAGAGAACAGCCAAACCATTTTAAACATCAAAACTGGAAAGGCAGGTACAGCCATTTTTGGAATCTCCACTTTACCCAGAATAAATGAATATACCCCAAAAATATTTGTGGAGAACATGAAGCATGAAGGTCTTTTGGACGTGTTAGTGGCACGTAAAAAATCGGGGGAAGATTCCAATCCCGTTAAGAAAAAATACTCCAAACATGTGAAGGCTATTTTTCAAATTGGTGATAAACGTTCTGACGACTATAAAACAGTGTTCGGATACCCAATTGAGTTGATACCGATTAATAATCCTTATTCTCTAAAGATAGGAGATGAACTATCAATGAAACTGTTGATAAATGGAAAACCTAAAGAAGACATAATGGTGTATGCCAGCTATAATGATCAACATGGATATACCAAAGATGGCACTCCAATTGATGCATTTAAGGTACGAACGAATAGTCAAGGTGTTGTGAAAATAAAGATTACCGAGGCTGGTCACTGGTATTTTCGCACTGTTTATATGATGAAAAATCCAGAGAAAGATGCGGATTACCTATCCAATTCGGCCACTTTAACTTTCGAAATAAGGAAATAATCAATCGTAATTTACTGTAGTTGTTGATTGGATATTTTAATGCAAAGTTACAAAACCTATTAAATGAATTGTAGTAAAACTAACTGACTACCAACAATAGTTGAAAATAAATATCTTCTAGAATACTCAATCATGACAAAGTAGGGCAATTTTCTTGGAAGATTTTTATAGGCATATAGATCAGATCCACGCTCCGTTTTTTCACAGGCGATTTTTTGTAATGATACTATCTCTTCAGGCTTAGTGTCTGTTCAGAAATAAAGTGTACAGAATAGGCTAAATTATTTTGTTTGCTAACAAGGCGAAAAACACAGGCATAGCAGTGCCTCCGCCAAAGCTATGGCGACACGCGGACCGCTATGGCGAGTATTTTCAACGAAATTAGCAGGCAAAAGAATGGGACTAAATGTATAGTTTATTTCTGAACAGACACTTAACTGCGTTATTGTTCTGCTGACTGTAGCTCATTACTGAAGCAACAGTCAGGGTATAAATTATTCTAGTGGTCCTACTGTTATTTTAGTGATTTTTATTTTTATCTACGTTTCGTATCATACAGCTATATGTTCAACAGCAACAATGTACTTAACCGCAACGCTTACGCCATAGCTTCACCGCGTTCGCTATTAAGCTATTTAGCGGCTGCGAAGCGGAGGCGTGCCGCTGAAGCTTTAGCGGAGGCACAAAGAACGCAATAGAATCGCTAAGGTCGGAAGGATTTTCTTTGCGACCTTGGCGTAAAACATAGCGCACTTTGTGCCTCCGCTAAAGCTATGGCGTAAGCGTTGCGGTTAGGCAATTACATTATCTAGATAATTACTGCGTTTCACGCTAACCAAATCAACTCTTTTATAAAAATATAAGCACTGAATCTTGTCGCCCTTCAAATGCGCCCTCCATCAAATTCGTGGTAAAACCATTATCATTCGAATCAATTAAAAATTGTCCGTTGGAATAGTTTGTCAGACCAGTTTAACTAGTGTCTCTAAGAAAACTCCAATAAGCCATGTTATTGCGAGGGACGAAGCAATCTCAATATGCTTTGTAACTCAGTATGAGGAGATTCTTCACTCCGTTCTGAATGACGATGTAGCGTTTTCTTAGAGACACTAGTTAAGAATAGCATCACCGTATAGTTTGGCTCCCTTGATATGACAAAGGATATCTCTTGGTTCAAAGAGCTCTTCGATATGGAATACTCCCGATTCAGGTTTGCTTCCTATCAATCGCCTGACAGCCAGAGCGGCTACCTCTGCAGTAGCTTGGGCTTCACAATTTCCCAGGATGGCACCATGCCTGAAAACTTTAGCTCCATTAGTATTACTACAGACGGATACTTTGATGGAGTAAACATCAGTGCCCATCTTAAGATTTCTCAAAATAAATTTAAGAGATTTTCGGACTATGGCATATTTGAGCAATTTGAAAAATCTGATACGTGCAAGAGCCGCCAGAAATCCAGTGGTCATGCTGCTTTCAAAGCACATTCGTGTGCGGACATTCGGGATACCTAATGTATCACTTAGAACATACTGATCTGAAAAATTAAAATTATAGGCCGTATGGCTTTCCAAATCGCTGGGAAACATGACTTCCCTACCGTCTTGAAAGCTTCGCACTTTTGTTGTCAAGCCATCGATTGAAAGTTCATAATCGTTTTGGAGGTTATTGAGAATCCATTCGATGGAGCCGTCTCCATGCTCTTCACCCAACCCAAATAATAGATTGATCTCTGCTTTCGTTACCTCATCCATCCCCAAACAGCATTGTTTGACCAGCAGGTTGGATATGCCCGGATCCAACCCTACGCTTACAATTGCAGTCACACGATTTTCTATAGCCAGACCATGGAGACCTTTAATTGCGGAAATGAGGCGATATGAGGCTGTGGTGTCTATGTAGTGCATCCCCGCTTGGAGACAGTATTGGGCAAAATCACTAGAAGGTAGTTCTAGGGACATCACTATTATTTCCACCTGGCTTAGATCATGGTCTTCCCAATTATCAGTGACATTCAACTGTCGTGAATGTACTTTTCCATTTGTTTGCATGCTGAACTTCTCTGCTTTTTCCAGACTTCTTCCTGCGGCTATCACATCACCAGGAAAATACTCGGCAAGGGCGAGGCAGATTCTGCTTCCAACATCACCATATCCGCCTACTACCAATATTTTTCTGTCCATATAGTTCATTATCTAATTTTCTGTTCGTGTCAACAAGTCCATACATATCAATCATTGATTAGTGCCTGCCCATAAAGTCTCATTTTCCACCTCGGGTTATGTCTGGTGACCGTGATACGGTGCGTATTCTGGTTTTCATGCCTGTGATGAGTATGTTCAGTATGATTCATTGAAGTCCACTTATATAGTCTGTTATAACGAAAAATGCTTTGTTATGCCTTGCGATATTTTGGCTCAAACTCATCATATTAATATGACACCAAGTGGATCACGCCAGATTTCTCAAAGCCGAAGTTGATGGCTTATTTGAATAAGCCAAACATGTCGGATATCGAATGAGCTTTCTGTGGCTCTCCTAAATATCCAGTTCATATACCCGGTTCCTACTGTCAGGTTCTCTCGAATTTTATAGTTTGTCATGGCAATCAGCCGATTTTGGTCAAAGGTATTGCTCACGATATCAGGACCAAAGTTGATCATGGGTTCGTCACTAAAAGTCAAGGAGAGTTTTTGCCCTA
>Ga0209634_1003647_pt1 | contig 10311 bp, 7 predicted proteins | sample LinPmetageLP40_FD_184043 | JGI IMG/M metagenome (GOLD analysis project Ga0209634, IMG submission 184043) | Marine viral communities from the Pacific Ocean - LP-40 (SPAdes) (version 2) | ecosystem: Environmental > Aquatic > Marine > Oceanic | place: Pacific Ocean | collected 2010-08-26 | reverse complement strand
TTCATCTCGATTGGCCGCAATGATTAATTTATATCGCGGATGCTTTTTATAGGAAAATAGAATGAGACACATAGTATTCGCTTGTATAAGACAAATATAAAATGAAGTCTGTGGAAAAGAATAATTGCCCAGATATTTTAGCAACAAGTGACAGTAAGCAACACTATTATCCTTTTCGAAATAGTCATTTTTTATACGTTTATTATACGTATGATAAACACTTAAATCGAATAATGCACCTCTAATTTAAGTAGTATACCATATTCAAAGTTAATCCGCTATATTTAGACTAATAATATATATCAGCACCATGAGGTACTGATAGCGAATTGTTGTGTACCATTGACTTGCATCATCATTATTAACCTTTTTCCTCAAACCGATAACGAAATGAAAAACACTTTTAAACTAACTATTCTATTAATTTCTATAGTTTATTCTTTAAATAGTTATTCACAAGAAAAAATATTTTACAAAAATTATCAAGGCGACATCCTAGATGAAAAAGCCTATAATACTTTGAAAGATGAGACTCTAAAAAAAATTCAAAGAGCGGTAAAATCGATGAAACTTTATGAAGAATTAGCTGAGGAGTATACAAGCAGTGATTCCATGTTATACTCGTACACGTGGCATTTTACTGATAACCTGAAAAAAACAGAAAAGAGCATTCAAAAGGAAAAGCTAAGAGATGAACATATAATTGGTGAAATATACCCAATACATGATGCTAAAACATTGAATGGTAAAACTCTAAGTATTGAGGACTTTAAAGGTAAACCTACTCTAATAAACTTATGGTTCACTGCTTGTGCTCCTTGCATTGCGGAAATGCCTGCTTTAAATAAAATGAAAGCCGAAAATAGTGATGAGTATAATTTTTTGGCAATCACTTTTGATTCTGAAGCTAAAGTGAAAAAACTACTTCAAAGATTCAACTTTGATTTTGAGCAGATTGTTAACTCGAAAGATTTGACATCAAAAATGGGTTTTGAAAGTTACCCTAAAAACTTGTTTTTAGATAAAAATGGAATATTAAGAGTAATCAAAGGTAATGTTCCTTATTCTAGTGATGTAAATGGAGATGATGTTTATCATATTGAGGATTTCTTAAATATATTAGAAAATTTATAGAAGAACATTAACCTTTACAAGGCTGACACTATAGGTTAGTTGTACATACAATAGAATAGAAAAACGGTACACATCACCTATGAATGAATGCGGATTTATTGTTCAGGATATTTTTGTGGGGATTGGAAAGTCCGCCACTATTAATAAATTTAAACAACGGTGTGGCTTGGTGGTGGAGGAAAGGGCATTGCTTTCTAATCCCCACTCATTATAGCCAGACGTTGTGCATAATATAAGGTACTACTATGTTACAATTCAACCTGCCATTTAGGTACGAAGGTTTGGTTTGATGTAGATAAATAAGCAATTCCATTTGTTATAAAACTTTTATGTTGATTAGAAGGAGATCCATTCTTTTCCATTTCCCATACATGTAATATCTCATTACCTGTGGCTGGATATCTTAATGAATATGGTTCCACTAACCGTTTTGATCCATTATACTCCACATTAACTAAGAATCTATTTCTTGCGGCTCTACGAATTTTATCCATCGTTGATAAAGCCTGCCCTTGTAAAACTTCTGGGAACATTTGACGTCCCATCGTTCCTCCCAAAGCTTGTGGCATAATTGGCAAATCTGGTGCTGCGATATTAGGCTCTAACCACCATGCAATTGCATTTTCCAGATCATCCACATAAGATTCAACTGGTGGCAACTCATTTATTTGATGTGCTAATTGACTGTCCCAGTTAGATTTCAGCAATTCCAGATCAATTGAATCCATTATAAAGCTGACTGTAGGCAATGATAGTTCCTTGAATTCAAATTTAGCCTGCGCTAACTCTATTGTCCTACTTGGGTCTATTTCGACCCTAAAGTTTCGACTGATGTTGACGACATCATATACATCTCTTGCCCGGCCGAATCGTTCGACTAAAGCCCTCGTTTTTTCAGCAAGAATCTCATTTATAGAATAACATCGAATCTTTGGAGTAGGCTCTAGTTTATCAGCATAAATATGATGCAAGTCGCGTAATACTGGTACATCAGCAAGTAACTCATCTTGAGTCAAATCAAACTTGACTCGTTGTAAAGATCTTGAAGGAAGTTTTAAAGGACCATCGAAAGGGATTTTTACTTGAATGGAAGTATTTCCTCTTTTGTTATCATATTCATCTATTTTCCAATCTGATCGAGGAAATGTAATTCCTGATAGAGACTCGATTTCAGAAGCTACTTCATATAAATATGTCTGAATCGAGTCCTTGCCAATTTCTAATTCTTTAGGAATTGTAAAATCAAGATCTTCCGAAAAGCGATAAGTCTCAAAGTAACATTTCTTAAGACAGGTACCGCCCTTAAATACCCATTTTGACAATTCAGGATGTAAAGAAATTGTTCTTAATAACCATCCTATTACATAGTGTCTCTAAGAAAACAGGTCATCTTTCACAAAATGAGTGATTTTCGATGAGGTTTCAATTTTCTTTCTATGAGTTGATGCCTGAGCATCAATCGATTAGAAATAAATTGAAAGATCGCGAAAAGCAACATTTTTGATTTTGAGGTGTTTTCTTAGAGACACTACATAATCTTTTTGAACGGTAGTGGGTTGCAATTCATAGCTACTAGCAAATTGAAGTATTTGTGCCTTTGGTATCATTTATGCCTATAGCGGTAAATTAATTCGAAGATTCCATTTACTCGATATATTCCCCCTCTCCGGTGCTTTAGGATCAAGATTTGATATTCCGGCTGACTGATGACTTTTACACTCTTCTAACCAGGCACTTGTTACTGGTGCATTAAATTTCTCTGCAAGAAACCCTAATCGTTTCATTACAACACCCTTTCCATATCTGATCGCATAGTCAAGAACTTGCCGAGAGTCATGCATTTCTGAATTCCAGTAAGCTTGTACAACACCAATGGTATGCCTCCCACCTCCTCCAAAATCAGGTTTGTCTAGTATATCTATAATCAATCTACTTGGGTCGGCTACTTCAACTTTGTTACTCCCGAACCAAATATTTTTGGTCCCAAAAAAATATGCTGGTTTCTTCACCCATATTCTAAACTTCATCCCACTTATAATTTGAACGGATTTCCTCTGAGGTTTTAGTGTTACAAGAGATATACTATTAAATATTTGCTCGGTTAAATCCCAATGTTCAGCTGCAGACCAGCCAGAAATATATGCTGGCTCAAAGAGCTTTGCTGCTAGTGTCCAGAATTCTTCGATCATGGGAGTTGCTGATAGCGAAGACAATGGGACAATTGAATAGGCTCCTTGTTTTACTCTTTGAAGCCACCCTTTTTGTGCAAGTCTTTTAAGAATTTGGTTGGCTGACTCTCGCGAACAATTACGAATTTCAATAACGTCATTTGCACTTACGGTAATTTTTTCATTCGCTGAGAATAAGCTGATTAATTCACGTTCTTGTTGACTTAAACCAAGTAATAGAGAATTGTCCATAATATTATTAGTGCACATAACGACTGTTTCTGTCATTATGTGCATAACAAATATAATTAATAATTTTACATTTAAACTGTAAGGAACGACTATATCTGTCATTATTTACAGTCAATATAAATACGCCATAAACAACTAAATTGACTCAACTCAGAAAACAAACAATGATCGAGTAGGTGGACACGCTAGCAAATTCTAACGTGTTGCACCTCTTGCCATAGGCATCCCTTTGGGGCACACCACCAAGCATACGGACCTCGTACTTGGCGGTTCGTAAAGCATAGAATAGATGCTCTTTACACCACCTATCCCTTTCTGCTACTTTTAAGTATAGGCTATACATAAGTATTCCTATACGGATTTTCACTTCACAATACAGCCTGCCCCGTACTTGATACGGGGTTCAGTCCTTCCTTTTCTCGTGAGACCTCCCCGAAAGCTTTCGGGGCTCGTTTCCTGATCAGTACTATGACCTCTGCACGCTGTCGCTGAAGCTTTAGCGGAGGTGCCTGACTTCTCAGTGTCGTTTCCAACTCCGAGACCTCCCTCGGTAAGATAAATATCCTTGTGCCTATCACTGCTGCATTTACTATTTCGGTACAATTCTCAATTTCTCAAGACTTTGGACTTCGGCAGCTGTGGTTACCTCATTCGACCTTATAGCCTCTGTATGCAGTTCTTGTTCATCAGTACAGACACCGCAGTCCTGCTTCCTTTGGCATAGCCATCCCTTCGGGCAGTGCATACCTCACGGTAAACCACCTTACAGCTTACTAATGGTTCCAGACACGACTCTCACCCATAAGGGACTTACACCCTCTAGTTTTTATACTATCTTTCGATAGATAAAGATGCCCATGCTCGGCACACACAACGTGTATAGTTAATTGCTTGAAAGTGGGTAAAGTGTATCACGGAAATTCTAACAAATTTCCTAACTGCAGCGCATTTTTGTTATCTTAGTGTCTCTAAGAAAACAGGTCATCTTTCACAAAATGAGTGATTTTCGATGAAGTTTCAATTTTCTTTCTATGAGTTGATGCCTGAGCATCAATCGATTAGAAATAAATTGAAAGATCGCGAAAAGCAACATTTTTGATTTTGAGGTGTTTTCTTAGAGACACTATCTTAGTCGCTTACGCAACTAACCATACACTAATCGCTGGCAGTAACTCAAGAAAATGATGAGCATACAGGAACTTCATACAACAAATAGTAAAATCCTAAATCCACGGTTTGGCTTATTGGTTTTGTTCTGCTTTGCAATATATGGGTTGGCGATTTTCCAAGACTATGTTTTCTCCATAACCAAACTCACAGGCTTCTATTGGTCAGATACAATGCTCTATAATATTTATTGGCTTTTATTTATCCCGTTTATGCAATTTGCCAATTTCTTTTACAAAAAAGTCCAGCTCAATTCCCTAACCAAAAAAATACTTTATGCTTCAAGTACTGGTTTCATATTTAGTCTACTACATATATTCCTTTTTACTTCAATTTTTATTTTAGGAAGCAATATTATCTATCATACTCCTCACCGATTTGCGACAATACTAAAAAATGCTATTTCTAATCAATTGCATATAACCATTCTTGCATATTTATTTAGCCCTATCGTTTTTGAATACCTTAAAAAGAAAGCACATACTCCTAATCAAAAGACCATTAAAACCATAACTGCTAAGAATGGAATACGAAGAATAAAAATTGACATTTCTAGTGTTCTCTTCATTAAATCAGACAGACCATACACGATGATATATACAAATAGTCAAAAATATTTACACGATGAGAGTTTGAAGATACTTGGAAGTTTCATTGATTCTCAAACCTTCCTGAGGGTTCATCGCTCGGCAATTGTCAATAAAAATCACATAACAGAATTGAAATCACGAAAAAATGGTGATTTTGATGGTATTCTAACGAATGGTCAATCTGTCAGATTCAGCAGGCACTACCGACAGAATTGGTGTGAATTATTAAACCACTGAGCCATAAAAGTACTCCTATTGGCCAATTTGTAAATATTCATCTTTCCCAAACACAAGATTTCGTAGACATTAGATTTTCACTAAATCTAAAACAATGAAAAGAACACTGAATATTGGACTAATCTTTCTATTTCTAATATCATTCACAAGTTGTAATGGTCAGACAAAGAAAGAGGAATCACCTAAAAGAAATAATAGCAAAATTGTTGGTGGTGGCTGTGACGGTTGTGAATTAATGTTTGTTGGAATGCCAAAGAATATTCAATCAGTTGATACGAGCTCGGCTTGGAATGAAAAAGGACAAAGGTTGTTGGTAACTGGAAAAGTGCTAAAATTAGACGGACTTACACCTGCTCCTAATGTAATAGTATATTACTGGCAAACAGATAATAATGGATATTATTCGTCCGGAAAAGGGTTTAATAAAAAAGCAGAAAAACACGGACACGTTCGTGGTTGGGTAAAGTCTGATGAAAACGGCAGCTACTCAATCTATACCATTAGACCAGCAAATTATCCAAATTCTGATATGGCAGCACATATTCATTTATCCATTAAAGAGCCTGAAATTGATGATGAGTATTATACGGATGGTTTAGTATTTGATGATGATATTAAATTAACAAGTGACAAAAGAAAGAAATTTGAAAATCGTGGTGGAAGTGGTGTTTTAAGGGTGTTAATTGATAAAGAGATGCAAGTTGCTGAGCACAATATTATTTTAGGACTAAATATTCCAAACTATCCGACAGCTACAAATAATAGCATTAAATCCGGCCTGGAAATTGGAGAAGACAATCCTTCTTTTACGCCATTTCACGCTTGGGGACCAGACAAAGGAAAAAGAACTTGTCCAGTATGCAAATATGGACGTTATCACGGAATTGTCTATTTTGTGGGTAACAATCCAAACTGGACTGAAATTAAAGAATGGCTAACATTTTTAGAGCAAGAAAATGTTAAACGAGAAAAATATTTAAAAGCCTACTTTGTATATGGAAATGAAAAAGGTTACAGCAAACTAAATCGACAAAAAGAATTAGAGCAACTTGGAAGAGAGTTGAACTTAAAAGACATCGCTTTAACTTTTGTTCCCTCATTTTCGGACACTCAATCAGAAGTCCATTTAAATAAGATAAATCCGAAAGTAGAAAATACAATAATTATTTACAGATATAGAAATATAATTGGAAAATTCATTGCCCTAAAACCTACAAGAGAAAACCAAAATGAAGTATCGAATATCCTGGATAAAACAAGCAATGAATACTTTGAATTGTCTACGCCAAAGCACAATTGAGGAAGCGTGTACTGCCACACTGTATTAAACGGTTCTAGTGCTAAAGCCTAAGGTAGTACCTTTGTACAAAGTTTAGTGATAAATTAAAAGATAAGTGCCTTGAAATTCGCTACTTTTCTTATACTAAACGTTGTGACATCTAGGTACTAAAAAAATGAATGAATGAAAAATAATTTTAACTATACTTCTATTTTAATATGCCTTTTTCTAACACCTAGTTGTGCGACCAAACCACCTTACGAAAAAGGGAATTTTAAAAGTTCTGATTTAGTAGAGTTGGTAGAATTGGATTCTACTATCCATTTAGATATTAGATATGCCACAAATAACAATCTTGCTGGTAGACCAGTTTACGCAGAAGCAAGAGCTTTTCTGCAAAGACCAGCAGCCGAAGCTTTAGTCAAAGTAAACGAAAAATTAAAGCCCTTAGGTTATGGGCTACATATTTTTGATGGATATAGACCTTGGAGTGTGACTAAATTATTCTGGGATATAACGCCAGTTGAAAATAAAAAATTTGTAGCAAATCCGAAGGATGGTTCAAGACATAACAGAGGTTGTGCCATAGATTTAAGCCTATATGAACTTAACTCTGGTAAAGAAATCCTAATGACTAGCCAATATGATGAAATGAATGAAAGCTCTTACGCAAACTTTAAAGGCGGCACAATCGAACAACGTAAGATTAGAGATTTACTAATAAATGAAATGGAAGGTAATGGTTTTAAAGTTTATGAATATGAATGGTGGCATTTCGATTTTCAGGGCTGGGAAACATATCGCATTCAGAATATTCGATTTTCAGAAATAAAATGAACTACTCCGAGGCAAAGCCATCGGGGTATCAATAGGAGTTTACTACGTAAACAAAGTTGTTTCCGATGCAAGCATAAGGGAATTAAACCATGAATCTGCTACATTTGACTGGACAGTAAGTTGAGCACGTAAGCTTTAAATTTACTGAACATGAAAAGAGAAAGAAGAAGTTTTGATAAGGATTTCAACTGATGGCAGTTAACTTCTGCTTGATGTGGAGACCCCCTGTGTTACCGGACTTCCCGACTAAACAACTTGTCGCCAGGTCACCTGTTGGAACACTCAATTTCATGAGCTATATTCACCATTCAAGGCACACACAATAGATAAAAAAGCATAGGGCAACGGAATATGGAAGGTTGGCTATAGAAATGTATTTTTAGGTTACTTTGATGAAGAGAATATTAGAGACAAACAAATATCAATAAGGTTAAGTCAAAATATGGTGTAAACAAGGTGTCTTAACGAACATTGTCAAAACATTCTGTAACACTTAAAAAAAAATCTAATTAATGTCTATTATTGGTCTTTCTAAAAAAGAAGATTATGGACGACAGTAAAATGCTAAATTTTATTAAAGATGTATTAGAAAATATGCCAAATAGCTGGTTGAACTTAACAACTCATCGACTGGATATTTATGATGAAAAATTAGCCAAAACTCAATTTTTAGAACAATTTGATCACTTATTTAACAGCAATAATTCTGCTCCCCCGATAGCTATCGGGGCTATCGGAGCGGCACTCAATGAATTACCGACTGCCTACGATTATATTCGATTAGGTCATCCATTATCTTGTGTGCTAGAATGGGCAATTGCCAAATTAAATAATATAAAAGCAGAAAATGTTATAAGCTTTTCATCCCAGACGACTCCTGTTTTGGCGATTCTCAGGAAAAATTTATTGGCTCATAAAAACACTCAAATCACTTACACAGGGGAATTACCAAATTCTTTTGATGCAGAGATACTCAAGGATGTGTATGGTTATAAATTTGAGTTAAAGAAAGTTGAGAAAGTAGAAGATATCTCTGTGTTTAACGGTAGCACCATTTTCATTACACAACAAGATGCCTGCCTGTCGGCAGATAGAAAATTAAGCAATTTTGATCTACACCCAAATATTGACTTTTACATCAATGGTTATTCCCAACTAGGAAGTATTTTAATAGTAAATGGTGAAGAGAATGAAAGTTACATCTCAGAGATTCAGCATGTCCGAAGACGAGAGACCATAGCCATGACACCAGCCAATTGCCTCATTGCCTTAAAGTCGCTAATAGGACAATCTTCTTTCCATAAGAAGAACAATAATGTCAAGACCAACAAAGCACTTGTATTAGGTTCAATTAAGGACATTACCGGTGCTGCTACAAAGGCAATAGTTGGCTCCAGTGGACTATCTATTCAATATGCGATTATGATGGGGCTAATTCACCACGCACAAAAAAATCATAAAGGAAAGGAGATCAAATTTGTTGTTCCTCCGAACTGTTATGGCGGCACGAATGATCAAGCTAGACGCGTTGCTGCTTGCATTGATAATGTTGAAGTGATGGATTTACCAGTAGATGGTGGTAACGATATGGTTCAAAGTATTGATATCATTTTAGCTAAAATAGCTTCCGAAGATGCTGTCCCTTACATCATCGCTGAAATACCAACAAACCCTAGGGTTGAAGTTCCAGACCTTATAAAACTAAAAGAAGCCCTAAGTCAAGAACGTAAAACTGCCACTGGTGAAATTGCTATCGAACCAGTGTTTATTTTAGATCAAACATTTTGTCCCAATGTGCACTTTTTAGGTGAAGGTCTACCTGGCAGGCAGGGTGCAATACTCTCAACAGTTAGGACTATCTCCTATGTGAGTGGATCAAAATTCCCCAGTGGCGGACAATGCACTGCTGGCTACTGTGTAGGCAATAAGAAAGCCGAAGGCTTGATGGGCAACATAGAAAAGCATCTAATACTTTGCGATAACGAGGCTACAGATCTTCAAATGGAAATATTGGCAAAACAAATGCCCTCCATGAATCAAAGAATAGCAGATGCTTATACGAATACACGTGAGTTTGTAAACTTCATCCACGATACGCTACCAGCCGCAAAAATCAATTTTGTTTCGTCAGCATTGGCAAATCAAGGATTTACTCCATCTGTGTTTTCATTAGATCTTCCCACCAAAGGAAATTCTGCGGAAGAAAAAGAAGCTTATAAAAGGGAGCTGAATCATAAATTGATCAATTTAATGATTACAGAAATTCCCAATGAAAGTAAGTACTGTGTGAGTTATGGACAGTTAAAAGGCTGTTATTGGACGATCCCCGCTACATCTACTCAAGGAACGACCAAAGAAGGTGATAAAGATTATATTGCGCGTGTAGCACTTTCTGCGAATATGGATCTTGAACTTCATAAGAAAGTCTTTTTAGATTTTGTTGAAAATATTTGAACCTGATGGAAGTGGTGAGAGCCTGCCAGAACGGCCTCCCAACCTATCTTACACCAAAACGTTGCGTGTGTCATAAACAAATGGAAAATTTAACAGACATATTAAATATTGACCCTGAAGCTACAGTAAAGGCATTCAGGAAAGGACATATGCTCCAGCTTGCTGGAGATTCGAAGGCTTCCACTTTTTACGT
>Ga0209634_1003646_pt1 | contig 10312 bp, 5 predicted proteins | sample LinPmetageLP40_FD_184043 | JGI IMG/M metagenome (GOLD analysis project Ga0209634, IMG submission 184043) | Marine viral communities from the Pacific Ocean - LP-40 (SPAdes) (version 2) | ecosystem: Environmental > Aquatic > Marine > Oceanic | place: Pacific Ocean | collected 2010-08-26 | reverse complement strand
CCTTTCAGACTTCCGACTCTGAAGACTTCTCTTATACATATGTGGAATAAAGGATCACAATATTTGAAGAAAATGGGAGGCGTAATATTGGTTGCCTCTATCATTATTTGGGCACTTGGCTACTACCCAAGAGAAGCTGTATATGCTCAGGATTATGATACCCAAATCTCACAAGTACAAGATACTAAAACCGTAGAACTCCTTGAATTTCAGAAAGAAGGAGAGCGATTTGAACAGTCTTATATTGGTAGGTTGGGACAATTTATTGAGCCTGTGATACAACCATTGGGATTTGATTGGAAAATGGGCGTAAGTCTGGTAACTGGATTTGCAGCCAAGGAAATAGTGGTGAGTACTATGGGGGTGCTGTATCAAGCCGATGCCTCAGCGGATGAAAACTCAACTACGTTGATGCATAAACTTAGAGATCACCGACTGACAAAGGGTTCTCGAAAAGGAGAAATTGCTTATACACCTTTGGTGGCATTCTCATTTATGTTATTTGTGCTGATTTATTTCCCTTGTGTCTCGACAATTGCGGCTATCAATTCAGAATCAGGGAGTAAAAAGTGGGCTATATTTGCCATGGTATACCCAACAGTATTTGCGTGGATCTTGTCATTTTTGGTATTCCAAATTGGAAGTTTATGGATGGCATGATACAGGAAGTAATTACATATCTCATCATAGCAGGGGCATTATTCTATGTTACCCATAAGACCGTAAGTATGGTAAGGAAGAAGCCTGCTGAATGTAAAGAAGAAAGCCCAGGATGCAAAGGGTGCCAGCTAAAAGAAAGTTGTCAAATGACTAACCCCAGTTTTAAATAAAAATTCACTAATCTTATTTAGATTTATTAAAAATAAATTTGTTTTTATGATTTTCACTTATACATTTGCATCACTATTTAAAATAAGTCTAAATAAAAACATGAATTTAAAAAAGATGAAAAGGACATTAAACATACTGGCTGTTTTTTTGATTTTAACAACACTTTCGGGTTGTGGTGATGATGATACAGTTACACCTCCTATTGCGATAGATGAACCTACTACCTACGTTTTTAGCAGGGACGATGTGTCAACAGTTTCATTTACTGGACAAACTACCCGCATAGCTATGGCTGAGGAGATCGTGGCTGCAATGGAAAACTCAACCTTGACCGCAAACTCTTTGAAGGCTATGTTTAACCATAATGAAGGGGATATTGATTTTTCTAATGCCGAACTAAATGCATCTGGTAAAAATGTGAGAAGTAAAGTGGCTGCTTCTAATAACTTTTTTGCTGCTAATACCACCAGGGCCAATGAGATAAAGGCTGATTTTGATACCTGGATTTCTAGCCAAGCGAATGATGTATTTCCTAATTGGGGTACAGGTGCAGTGAAAGGTGTAGCCGGAGGTATTCAAGAAGCTGAAGGAGGCTTCAGGTATGTAAATGCAAATGGGTTAGCGTATAATCAAGTCGTTGCAAAATCTCTCATAGGGGGGCTTATAGGAGATCAGATTCTTAATAATTACTTAAGTGCTACTGTACTGGATGCTGGGTCAAATAGAAGTAATCAAGAGGCTGGAATTGCTGAAGATGGCGAGAATTTCAGTACCATGGAGCACAACTGGGATGAGGCATATGGCTATGTATATGGAACATCTCAAGATGAAGCGAGCCCGAATGCTACCATAGGGTCTGATGACAGCTTCTTAAATAAATACATTGGAAGTGTAGATGGCGATACTGATTTTTCAGGAATAGCAGATGATATATTCAATGCTTTCAAGCTGGGTAGAGCTGCAATAGTTGCAGGCGACTATATTGTACGCGATGCTCAAGCAGCGATTCTTAGACAAAAAATAGCAGAAATCATTGCCATTAGAGCAGTCTACTATTTGCAACAAGGAAAAACAGGACTTGAGGCAGCTGCACCTGACATGGCGTCAGTATTTCATGACCTATCTAAAGGTTTTGGATTTGTGTATAGCTTGCAGTTTACCCAAGACCCCTTGACTTCAGCACCATTCTTTACTGGTAGTGAAGTAGAAGGGTTTATAAATACCATTTACCCAACTGCTTCGGGAGCAAATGGTTTTTGGGAGGTAACCCCTGCAAATTTGCAGACTGTTTCGGAAGCAATAGCTGCGGAGTTTGATTTTACGGTAAGTGAGGCAGGTAGCTAATTGTGGAAATAAAGAAATTAAATAGTATCTCTGAGAAAACTCCAATAAGCCATGTCAATGGTAGGGACGAAGCAATCTCAATATGCTTTGTAACTCAGTATGAGGAGATTCTTCACTCCGTTCTGAATGACGATGTAGCGTTTTCTTAGAGACACTAAATAAAAATGAGGTCATTTTACTTGATCTCTTTTCACTGTTTTAAAAGATATGAAAATGAAAAAAGTAATTGTTTTTTTTGGCTTACTATCAATATTGGTGGCTTGTGGTTCTGATAATGATCCTGGTGTAGGTGGTGATAACTTCAACAGAAAGGCTATGCTTGAAAATTGGGCGGATAACATTATTATTCCAGCCTATGAAAGTACAGCTGCCAAGATTCAAGTATTGAAAACTGCTTCAAGTACATTTACTGATTCTCCAAATGAAGCCAATTTGTCAAATTTGAGAACCGCATGGTTAGATGCTTATATGGCATGGCAATCGGTCGATATGTTTGAGATAGGAAAAGCTGAGCAAATCACTTTAAGAAATTTCATGAATGTTTACCCACTTGATGCCGATGGTATGCAACAATCTCTGCTTGCTGGCAATTACGATTTGACTTCAGTGAATCGACAAGATGAACAAGGTTTTTCGGCATTGGATTTTCTGCTTTATGGCTTGGCTTCATCCGATGCGGAGATTATTGCCTTTTATACTGATGCTGCTGATGGAGATAAGTACACGACATATATGACCGATGTCGTTGATCGCATGCAAATGCTGACCAATAGTGTTCTTGATGATTGGAAAAATGGTTACCGAGACACATTCGTTAGCCGTGATGGCACCTCTGCTACGGAATCTGTTAATTCATTTATCAACGATTACATGTTTTATTACGAGAAATTTCTAAGAGCTGGTAAAATCGGTATTCCTGCAGGAGTATTTTCTGGAAGTCCATTAAGCGATAGAGTAGAAGCTAGATTCAGAGGAGATGTCTCAAAAGCACTTTTTTTACAAGCTTTAGACGCAACACAAGATTTTTTCAATGGTATTCACTTTGATAGCCAAGGTGATGGTGTTAGCCTCAAGCATTATTTAGATGATTTGAATAGTGTAAAAGACACCGAAGACCTGTCCGTATTGATCAATACTCAGTTTGATTTGGCAAGAAGTACTGCGCTTAACTTATCGGAGGATCTTGGCAGTCAAATCGAAACAGACAATACTTTAATGACGAAAACATATGATGAACTACAGAAAGTCGTGGTACTGATGAAGGTAGATATGTTGCAAGCACTGAATGTAAAAGTTGATTATGTAGATGCAGATGGTGATTGATGAATAGGCTTAACTCATATTTCCACAAGACAACCAGCGCAGCTCCCTTAGCTGTTTTTAGAATAACCTTCGGAGTTATGATGCTGTTTGGTATTATTCGTTTTTGGGCGATGGGTTGGATAGATAAGCTTTATATTCAACCTGATTTCTTCTTCTCATACTACGGGTTTGAATGGGTGAAGCCATTAGGTAGCTTTACTTACATTCTGTTTTTCGTTTGTGGACTTTCTGCATTATTTGTAGCGATAGGTTTCAAGTATAGGCTGGCAATCATTACCTTTTTTGTCAGCTTCCTTTATATAGAGTTGATGGATAAGACCACCTATCTCAATCACTATTATTTCATAAGTGTGTTGAGCTTTTTACTTATCTTTTTGCCTGCTGGAAATTATTTTTCCTGGGATGCTGTAAGGAATACAAAAATCACTTTTAATGTTATTCCGAAATGGAATATTGATGCAGTTAAACTGCTTCTAGCCATTGTTTATTTTTACGCTGGCTTGGCGAAGCTTAATTCTGATTGGCTCATTCAAGCTATGCCATTAAAAATATGGCTACCCACTACAAACGATCTTCCAATAATTGGACACCTGTTCCAGTATGAGTGGGTGATCTACGCTTTTAGCTGGAGCGGAGCCCTATACGATTTGTGTATACCTTTTCTGCTCTATTATAAGAAGACCAGAACCTGGGGTTTTGTTTTTGTAGTTGTATTTCATGTGCTTACGGCATCTCTTTTCCCTATTGGCATGTTTCCTTACATCATGATAGTGAGTACGCTGATATTTTTTGATGCTTCTTTCCACCAAAAGATACTTACTGGTCTAAGTAGCATTGTTGGAATCAAGAGCAATACGCATCATGTGGAATCAATACTTCTTTTTAAGCCCTCGATTTGGAATAAATTGAAGGTGGCTACTTTGGTTGTTTTTTTTGCGTTGCAGGTGATTGTCCCATTTAGACATTTGCTTTACAAACAAGAATTATTCTGGACAGAGCAAGGTTATCGCTTTTCATGGAGAGTGATGCTAATGGAGAAAGCTGGTCATGCACAGTTTAAGATTGTTGATGGAACAACTGATCGATGGTTTTATGTTGATAATTCAGATTTCCTCACCTCTTTTCAGGAGAAACAAATGGCAACACAGCCAGATTTTATTTTGGAATACGCACATTATTTAAAAAAACATTTTTCATTACAAAAACATCAGGATATCAGTGTATTTGTGGATAGTTTTGTCGCGCTGAACGGAAGAAGAAGTACCAGATACATTGATTCAAACATTGACTTGACAAAAGAGCAGGAATCTTTTGCACATAAAACATGGATATTACCTTTTAACGATAAAATATTTGGACTTTAAAATATTAATCTTTCTGTTAATTTGTGGGCTACCAGGCATTGCTCAGCACCAAATATCCGGACACATTTATGATGAAAATGGGAAAGGAAAAGGCGGTGTGGATATTTACAATCAAAACAATAGTGAAAGAATAGCTACTGACAATGCGGGGTACTTTGCAATGAATGTATCTGAAAAAGGAGCCTATAAATTTATCGTATTTGCTTTTGGTTATGAAGTGTTGGAAACGATCATAGAAGTGAATGGCAATGTCTCTACATCGCTTACTTTGGAAAAACTAAGTCGCAATTTGTCTGAAGTAGTTATTCTCGAGCAGAAAGAACGTGTTTTTAACCTTGTAAGGCTAAATCCTGTAGAAGGAACGGCTATCTATGCTGGTAAAAAGAGTGAAGTGGTGTTATTGGACCAAATGGTGGGCAATAAAGCCAGTAACAACGCACGTCAGGTGTATGCGCAAGTAGTGGGCCTAAATATATATGAAAGCAGCGATGCAGGATTACAATTAAGCATTGGAGGTAGGGGGCTCGATCCCAACCGAACAGCTAACTTTAACACACGACAAAATGGGTATGATATCAGTGCTGATGTGCTTGGATACCCAGAGAGCTATTACACGCCACCTGCAGAAGCTTTGGAGGAGATTCAGGTAGTAAGAGGTGCGGCTTCTCTTCAATATGGGACGCAATTTGGTGGTTTACTCAATTTTAAAATGAAAAAACCTGTTAAGGATAAAAGAATAGAATTGGTCTCGCGCCAATCTACAGGTTCATTTAATTTGTTTTCTTCGTTTAATAGCCTGAGTGGCACCGTAGGGAAGTTTAGCTATTATACTTATGTCCATCATAAGCAGGGAGATGGGTTCAGACCAAACTCAGCGTACAATTCAAACAATATATTCGCTCATTTAGGATATAAAATAAATGCCAAAACGGATATTTCATTTGAATATACTTACCTCAATTACCTTGCCCAACAACCAGGAGGTCTCACAGATGCCGACTTTAAATCAAACCCCAATCTTAGCAATCGGTCACGCAATTGGTTTGAAGTAAACTGGAATTTAGCAGCACTCAAATTAACGCACAAATTTTCGTCAAAAACACAGCTGAGCGCAATGGTCTTTGGATTAAATGCGGGACGAAATGCATTGGGATATAGAGGAAGTCCTGTTAATTCTAATGGAAACCCTGTATCTGAAGAAGACTACCAAGATGAATTCGGTAATTTCATCTTCGAAAGAGATTTGATCAAAGGGAAGTTCAAAAACTATGGTGCAGAAGTTAGACTTTTGTCGAGATATACCATTAAAGATAAAAAGGCAGTTTTTTTAATAGGGTCTAAATTTTACCAATCACAAAACACCTCGCAACAGGGGGCTGGAAGCATCGGTTCAAATCCAGATTTTGATTTTAAAAATGACATTTATCCTGACTATGTTAACCAATCTGATTTTACCTTTCCGAATTTGAATGCTTCTGTATTTGGCGAAAATATATTCTTTCTCAATGAGAAGTTATCAATCACCCCTGGATTTAGATTTGAGCATATCCGTACAGAAAGTGATGGGATATACAACGAAGTGATTTTTGATAATGCACAAAATCCAATAGCAAATTCAGAGCAGGTTGATAATCGCACGCTCAACCGTTCTTTTTTGCTTCTGGGTATTGGTGCGAGTTATATTTCCTCTCAAAAGATAGAGTTGTACACCAACATTTCTCAAAACTATCGCTCAGTTACTTTCAATGATATCAGAGTAGTAAGTCCAACATTCATTGTAGATCCTGATATCTCTGATGAAGAAGGGTATACGGCAGATTTTGGTGCCAGGGGACGATTGGATGATATTGTCAACTACGATGTCAGTGGTTTTGGATTACTGTACAACGATCGTATTGGGATCATCCTCGATGATCGTGCGAATAGGGTGAGAAAAAACATAGGGAAGGCATTTATCTATGGCTTGGAGATGTTTGGCGATATCAATTTGTTAAAAGTTTTTAAAATGGGTTTGAAAGAAAGTAAGCTAAACTTATTCGTCAATGGAGCAATAACAGAATCTAAGTACTTACAGTCGGAAGAAAATAACGTTCAGGGAAAGAAAGTAGAATTTATTCCCCAACTTAATTTAAAAACAGGACTGAACTTTGGTTACCGCAATTTGTTGGGAAGTCTGCAATGGACATATCTTTCAGACCAATTTACAGATGTGGAAAATTCGTCCATTCCGCAAGAAAGTGACAATAGAAACGGAGTAATAGGAGAGATACCTCAATATGAGGTGATGGACATTTCTTTTGCTTATACTTGGAAAAAATTTCGTCTCGAATCAGGAATAAATAATTTGTTAGATCGAAGTTATTTTACAAGGAGAGCTACCGGATATCCAGGGCCGGGTATTATTCCTTCGGAGCCAAGAAGCTTCTATTTGACATTGGAGATTAAATTGTAGAAATATAAATGGTATTACCACAAGTTTAGTGAAGTTATAGATTAGGCAAGCTAATCTTTGCTCTTGTTTTTCATATTGATAATTAGTTAATTTAGGAATTGGTTGATTAAGGAATTTTCATTGACAAAATACCTTTAAACTATCGGTAAGCCCATTGTTCAATGAAATATCCTTCAAACCCAATTTCCGTCACGACTTTATCAACCTTAGTTAACCAATTTCCTTTTGACTTTTGGGTAGTTGAACAAGAACAATAGAGAAAATGTCACTTTGTATTTCCATTAAATTCGTGGTAGAACCATATAAATCATTAGATACTTGAAATATGATCAAAAGAATAGATAAAAAGAAGGCAGCCCTTATTATCATGGCCATTATCGTGGTGATGCAATTTTTCACTATAGATAAAACGCAAGCAGACACTGATCCAGCAAAGGACATTATAGCCATGACACAACCTGATGAGCATGTGATCACTATGCTCAAATCAGCCTGTTACAATTGTCATTCTAATGAAACAATATATCCTTGGTACGCTAATATCGCTCCGGTGTCATGGTGGATAAAGGACCATGTAGAAGAAGCTGCAGAGCACTTGAATTTTTCAGTTTGGGGTGATTATTCACTAAAACAACAGGATCACAAGTTAGAGGAACTGTATGAAGAAGTCGAGGAGGGTGAAATGCCATTGCCATCTTATACATGGGTGCATGCTGATGCCAGACTCACTAGCGAGCAGAGAGAACAATTAATAAATTGGGCCAAAGATCTACGAGAGAATTTATAACAATCCAGTTGGCTATTGAGATAGTAATTTTAGAGGGAGTTGCTCTCTCAAAGCTTTCTAAAAGATTGATTTTACGATTGCCATCATCATCAATTGAAGCGTAAGAAATTATTAACCGCAATGATATTCCTATCAACGGCCAATTAGCTCAAGCAGTCTCACTATTTAAGTGCATTTTTTATCCCTTTTATAATGATATTAGGTTGATTTTTTTCTTTAAATTGCGCCTTGAATTTTTCAAGTATACGACAGTATAAATATACATGGCAGACGAGACAAATGACGATAAGCCTTTAAACAGACAAGGCATTATTCCAATCAATATAGAAGACGAAATGCGCAGTGCATACATCGATTATTCGATGTCTGTGATTATTTCGCGAGCACTACCAGATGTGAGAGATGGACTTAAACCAGTTCATAGAAGAATTCTTTACGGAATGTTGGACTTAGGTGTTCATTTCAATAAAGCGCATAAGAAATCTGCAAGAATTGTTGGTGAGGTACTTGGTAAGTATCACCCCCACGGAGATACCGCTGTTTATGACTCAATGGTACGTATGGCACAAGAGTGGTCATTGCGATATCCATTAGTAGATGGTCAAGGTAACTTCGGATCTGTCGATGGTGATTCGCCTGCTGCAATGAGATATACTGAGGCAAGACTTAAGAAAATTGCTGATGAAATGCTGGCAGATATCAATAAGAATACTGTTGATTTTCAGCCAAATTTTGATGACTCTCTCAAAGAGCCAACTGTCCTTCCTGCTAAGTTGCCTAACCTCTTATTGAATGGTGCTTCGGGTATTGCTGTTGGAATGGCTACAAACATGGCGCCTCATAACCTCACCGAGGTGATCAACGGGACGATAGCATATATTGGTAATAAGGACATCACCATTGCTGAACTTATGGAGCACATCACAGCTCCAGATTTCCCCACAGGGGCTTCAATTTATGGATATCAAGGAGTTAAATCGGCATTTGAAACAGGAAGAGGTCGTGTAATGATGCGTGCTACGGCTGATTTTGATACTACCAAGACTGGTAAGGAACAAATCATCGTTACCGAAATTCCATTCATGGTCAACAAGGCCAATATGATTGAGAAAACGGCTGGTTTGATCAACGATAAGAAGTTAGAAGGTATTTCCGATATACGTGATGAATCTGATAGAGATGGACTACGCGTTGTATATGATCTTAAACGAGATGCGATTCCCAACATCGTATTGAACAATCTTTATAAATACACGCAGCTTCAAACTTCCTTCAGTGTTAATAATATTGCCTTGGTTAAGGGGAGACCTGAAACACTGAACCTGAAGAATATGATAGGTCACTATGTTGATCATCGTCATGAAGTAGTGGTGAGGAGAACTCAGTACGAGTTAGACGAAGCAGAGAAACGTGCACATATCCTTGAAGGATATATCATTGCGCTGGACAATCTAGATGCGGTTATCGAATTGATCAGAAAATCGAAAGATCCTGATCAAGCAAAAGCTGGATTGATTGAAAATTTCAGCTTGTCTGAAATCCAGGCGAAAGCTATTCTTGAAATGCGTTTGCAACGATTGACTGGCCTGGAAAGAGATAAGATCATCAATGAATACGAAGAGATTAAGAAACTTATAGAACACTTGACAGCTATTCTTAATGATGAAGGTTTGCGGATGACTATCATCAAGGATGAGTTGCAAGAAGTGAAGGAGAAATATGGGGACGAGCGAAGAACCAATATTATACATGCAGCTGATGACTTCACTGTAGAAGATATGATACCTGATGAAGAAATGGTCATTACTATTTCTCACGAAGGATATATGAAACGTACGCCTTTGATTGAGTACAGGACTCAAGGTAGGGGTGGAGTTGGTTCAAGAGGAGTGACTACTAAGGATGATGACTTTACTGAGCATTTATTTGTGGCTACAGCACATAATTACTTATTGATATTTACAGAATTTGGTAAAGTCTTCTGGAAGAAAGTCTGGGAAATTCCTGAGGGTGGAAAAACTTCTAAAGGCAGAGCTATTCAAAACCTTATCAATATTGAGCCTGGTGATAAAGTCAGAGCAGTTATCAATGTGAAGACATTGAAAGATGAAGAATATATTAACAACAATTTCTTGGTGATGTGTACTGAGAATGGCGTTATTAAGAAAACGAAAATAGAAGCTTATTCAAGACCTCGTCAAAATGGAATCA
>Ga0209634_1003645_pt1 | contig 10312 bp, 5 predicted proteins | sample LinPmetageLP40_FD_184043 | JGI IMG/M metagenome (GOLD analysis project Ga0209634, IMG submission 184043) | Marine viral communities from the Pacific Ocean - LP-40 (SPAdes) (version 2) | ecosystem: Environmental > Aquatic > Marine > Oceanic | place: Pacific Ocean | collected 2010-08-26 | reverse complement strand
CACCCCTTCGCGGCGCTGCGCCTCGACGAAGGGCTCGATCATGCCCTCGTTCTGCGCCTTGTCGCGGATCCACTTGTCGGAAAGAATCGCCATGGGAGGACGATTCCCGAGCCGCGCCACTGGGGCAAGCGGCCCGGGAATCTTATCCGCCCTTTAGCTCGCCAGCAGCGTTGCGTTGCCCCCGGCGGCGGTCGTGTCGATGCACACCACGCGTTCGGTCGCGAACCGCGCGACGTAGTGCGGCCCGCCCGCCTTGGGGCCGGTGCCCGACAGGCCTTCGCCGCCGAACGGCTGGCTTTCGACTACGGCACCGATCTGGTTGCGGTTGACATAGAAATTGCCGACCTTGGCGCGCGCCTCGACAAAGGCGCGCGTGTCGTCATTGCGGCTGTGAAGCCCCATGGTCAGCCCGTAGCCGGTCGCGTTGATATCCTCGACCACGCGGCCGAGATCGGCGGCGCGGTAACGCACGACATGGAGGATGGGGCCGAAGTTCTCGCGTTTGAGGTCGAGGATCGAATCCATTTCCACGATCGTCGGCGCAACGAAGCACCCGGCATTGGCACCGCGATGAAGGCGGCGGCGCCATACGGGGAAACCGCCCTTCTTGCGCCGGGCGACGTGCCGTTCGAGCGAGGATTTGGCGTCCATGTCGATCACCGGGCCGACATCGGTGGCCAGGTGCTCTGGATTGCCGATCGTCAGCGCCTCAAAACCGCCGCGGATCATCTTCAGCATCTCGTCGTAAACGTCGTCCTGAATATAGAGCACGCGCAGCGCCGAGCAGCGCTGGCCCGCACTCTGGAACGCGCTGGCGACGACGTCGCGGGTCACCTGCTCGGGCAGCGCGGTCGAATCGACGATCATCGCGTTCTGTCCGCCGGTTTCGGCGATCAGCGTGGCGATCGGACCTTCGCGCGCGGCGAGTCCGCGGTTGATCGCCTGCGCAGTCTGCGTCGATCCGGTAAAGGCGACGCCCGCAATGCGCGGATCGGAAGTGATCATCTCGCCCACTTCGCCCGCACCCGGCAGCAGTTGGAAAGCCTCTTCGGGGATGCCCGCCTGGTGGCACAGGCGCACCGCCAGCGCCGCGATCAGCGGCGTCTGCTCGGCCGGCTTGGCGACGACCGTATTGCCCGCGGCGAGCGCTGCGGCGGGCGTGCCAATGAAGATCGCCAGCGGGAAATTCCACGGGCTGATGCAGGCGAACACGCCGCGGCCATGCAGGCTGAGCCGGTTTTCTTCGCCCGTTGGCCCGGGCAGCGGGATCGGGCCGGTAAACTGGCGCCGCGCTTCATTGGCGTAGAAGCGCAGGAAATCGACCGCTTCGCGTAGCTCGAGCACTGCGTCCATCAGCGTCTTGCCCGCCTCGCGCTGGCACAGGCTGAGGAATTCGTCGGTGTGTTCCTCGAACAGATCGGCCGCCGCTTCAAGCAGCACCGCGCGCTTCTCGCCGCCGAGCCGGTCCCAGCCCGGCTGGATCGCTTCGGCGCGCGTAATCGCTTCCTCGACTTCGAAATCGAGTGTGTCGCGGCGCGTGCCGACTTCGGCCGACAGGTCGTGCGGCTTGTTGATCGGGGCGATTTCGGCATCGGCACCCGACATGAAGGTCGGCTCCGCCGTCCAGTGCCGGCTCTCGAGCGCGGCGAGGCGTTCCTGCAGCGGTTCGAGCACCAGCGGATCGGACAGGTCGATCCCGGCCGAATTCTTGCGGCCCGGGAAGATGTCTTCCGGCAGCGGAATGGTTGGATTGCGATAGGGATCGAGCTGCGCCATGTCGGCCACCGGATCGGTCGCCAGATCGGAAGCGGGCACTTCGGCATCCGCCATGCGGTTGACGAAAGAGCTGTTCGCGCCGTTTTCGAGCAGCCGCCGGACCAGATAGGCCAGCAAGTCCTTGTGCGTGCCGGTGGGGGCATAGATCCGCACATTGGTGCGGTCGTTGCCTTCCATCTGCGCGAGCGCGCCGTAGATGTCCTCGCCCATGCCATGAAGGCGCTGGAATTCGAGTGGCTTGCCGCCCGCCAGCGCCTTGATCGCACCGATGGTGTAGGCGTTATGCGTGGCAAAGGCGGGATAGATGGCATCGTCTGCGGCCAGCATCTTCTCCGCGCAGGCGAGATAGCTCACGTCGGTGGCCAGCTTGCGGGTGAAGACGGGGAAATCCCTGAACCCGCCAACATGGCTGAGCTTGATCTCGGTATCCCAATAGGCGCCCTTGACCAGCCGGACGAAGAACTTGCGGTCGTATTTGCGGGCCAGCCGCGCGGTCCATTCGACCATCGGCACGCCGCGTTTCTGATAGGCCTGGATGGCCAGCCCGAACCCTTCCCAGCGGCTGCCGTCGGGCCGTGTGAACAGGCTGTCGTCGCGTGCGAGCGCCTCGATCAGATCCATTGACAGCTCGAGCCGGTCGGCTTCTTCGGCATCGATGGTGAAATGGATATTCGCATCGCGCGCAGCGGTCGCGAGATCGCGCACGATCGGCAACAGGTCGGCGATCGCCAGATCGGCATGCAGGAAAGTGTATTTCGGATGCAGCGCGGACAGCTTCACCGAGATGCCCGGGGCGGTCCGCACGTCGCCGGTCGATTCGCGCACCAGGCGTTCGATCGCTTCGTGGTAATTCACCCGGTAGCGTTCGGCATCGGCGAAGCTCATCGCGGCTTCGCCAAGCATGTCGAAGCTGTGCGTCAGCCCGCGCGCGCGTTCGGGGGCCGCGCGCTTGAGCGATTCATTGATCGTGCGGCCATAGACGAACTGTCCGCCGAGGATGCGCATGGCCTGCAGCGTCGCGGTGCGGATCACGGGTTCGCCCAGCCGGTTGACCGCGCGCTTGAGCGTCTTGCCCATGCCCTTCTGCGCTTCCTCGGGACGTTCGAGCACTTCGCCCGTCAGCATCAGCGAGAAGGTCGCGGCGTTGACGAAGGTGGACGAGCTTTCGCCCATGTGTTCGGCCCAGTCGATATCGCCGATCTTGTCGCGGATCAGCGCGTCGGCGGTCGCCGCATCGGGCACCCGCAGCAGCGCTTCGGCGAGACACATCAGCGCCACGCCTTCCTCGGTGGCGAGGCCATACTGATGCAGGAAGGCATCGATCCCGCTGGCCTTGCGCTTGCGCGCCTCCTCGATCAGCCGGGTGGCGATCTCGGCGGCTTCTTCGTGCTTGGCGCTCGCCGCGCTGGCTTGTGCCATGCGCTCGGCGACGCAGGCGTTCTCTTCCGCGCGGTAGGCCTCGCGGAGCGCTTGGCGGGAAATGGGGGACAGGCGGGCAGGATCGTGCAGGGCCATACGACTCCGGACAGAAGGAGGGATAAAGCAGGCCCATTGGACCTGCGGTGTATCCCTTTCAAGCTTTGCGGAGCGCGCTGGTTCCGTAGCGTCGTGTCAGTCGCGCGCGGCAAACCAGTCGGCGACCGCCTGCTGTGCTTCGTCAGGCAGGTGCAGACCCAGCTTGCTGCGCCGCCACAGCACATCCTGCGCGGCGCGCGCATATTCGTGGTCGACGAGGTAGCGCAGCTCAGTCTCGTACAGCGTACCGCCGAAGTGCCGGCCGAGATCGGCCAGCGCAGTTGCCCCGCCCAGCACACGGTCGATCCGCGTGCCATAGGCGCGCGCCAGCCGCAGCAGCATTTCGGGCGGTATCCAGGCATAGCGTTCACCCGCCTCCCACAGGAAACCGGCGAAATCGGCATCGGGCATGTCACCGCCCGGAAGCGGCGCATGGGCGGTCCAGTCGCGCCCCGGCAGCGGCATCACCTCGCCCAGCTTTTCCAGCGCATGTTCGGCCAGCTTGCGGTAGGTGGTGATCTTGCCGCCATAGACCGACAGGATGGGCGCCCCGTCCTGCGCGTCGAGTTCGAACACGTAGTCGCGGGTTACGGTCGAATTGCTTGCGGCATCGTCTTCGTACAGCGGGCGCACGCCAGCATAGGAGGACACGATTTCCTCTTCCGTCACCGCGCTGGTGAAATAGCGCGAGGCGGCTTCGCACAGATAGCGGGTCTCCTCGGGCGCGATCGTGACGGCGTCGAGATCGCCCTCGTATAGCAGGTCGGTCGTGCCGATCAGCGTGTAGTCGCGCTCATAGGGGATCGCGAAAATGATGCGCCCGTCGGGTTGCTGGAAGATATAGGCATGCTCGCCCGAAAACCGCCGCGACACGATGATGTGGCTGCCCTTGACCAGCCGCAGATGCGCCGGTGTGCCGGCCCCCAGTGCGATCTTGGCCACCCGGTCGACGAACGGACCCGCCGCATTGATCACTGCGCGCGCCGTCACGGATCGTTCGCCAGCAGCACTCCGCAGCGTCGCGCTCCAGCCATCCGCGCTTCGCTCCAGCGCGGTGCATTCGGTGCGCACGCATATGTCCGCGCCGCGTTCCTCCGCGTCGCGTGCGGTCAGCACGACCAATCGCGCGTCTTCGACCCAGCAGTCCGAATATTCGAAACCGCTAATCAGCCGGTCCTGCAGGATCGTGCGGTGCGGGGCCACGCGCAGCTTGACGCGCTTGCTCTTGGGCAGGCTCATCCGTCCGCCGATGCGGTCGTATAGCGCGAGGCCCAGCCATAGCATCCACTTGGGCCGCATGCTCGGTTCATGCGGCATGACGAAGCGCAGCGGCCAGATGATGTGCGGGGCGTTGCGCAGCAGCACTTCGCGTTCGCGGAGGCTTTCGGCAACGAGGCGAAATTCGTAATTCTCAAGATAGCGCAGCCCGCCATGGACCAGCTTGGTGCTGGCCGAGGAGGTATGCGAGGCCAGATCGTTCTTCTCGACCAGGAGGACCCGCAGGCCGCGGCCCGCGGCATCGCGGGCAATGCCTGCGCCATTGATCCCGCCGCCGATAACAAGGAGGTCGTAGGCTTCGTTCATTGCTGGCGGATCACGCGGCCGACGACGGCATCAAGCCTGGTCATCAGCGCCTTGTCGCGGGCCTCGGGCGCGGTCACCACGGCATTGTCCAGCGCATGGTCGATGGGCGATGGCGTGCGTTTGCGCGGCAGGGCCTTGCAGAACGCCTCGATCGTTTCGCGCGCCAGCCGGGCATTGTCCTGCATCCGGTCGAGGACCTGACCGACATCGACCGCTTCGGTCTCGTCACGCCAGCAATCGTAATCGGTCACCATCGCCAGCAGAGCATAGGGCAGCTCCGCTTCGCGGGCCAGCCGGGCCTCGGGCATTCCGGTCATGCCGATCACTTCGGCGCCCCAATGACGATAGAGCCGGCTTTCGGCGCGGGTGGAAAACTGCGGCCCCTCCATGGCGAGATAGGTCGCGCCCTCGGTGCATTCGCCCCCTGCTGCGGCGACGGCTTTCGCAGCGTGTCTGGACAGGCGGTCGCACACCGGATCGGCCATGGAGACATGCGCGACGAACCCGTCCCCGAAAAAGCTCGATGGGCGACCCTTGGTGTTGTCGATGAACTGGTCGACGGTGACGAACCTGCCCGGTGCCAGCTCTTCCGACAGCGAACCGACCGCGCTGACCGCGAGGATATCGGTGCAGCCAGCACGCTTGAGCGCATCGATATTGGCGCGTGAATCGAGCGTCGAGGGGGCGATGCGATGACCGCGTCCATGGCGCGGCAGGAACCGCACGCGAACGTGCCCGATGGTGCCGCACAGGATCTCGTCGGAGGGATCGCCCCACGGCGACTGCACCGCAATCCATTGCGGATCCTCCAGCGCATCGATGGCATAAAGCCCCGACCCGCCGATGATGCCGATGGTCCAGTCGCTCATATATCCCCTCTGCGTCGCCGGCCGATCGCTTGTCGCAGCTTCTCCCCTACGGGAGCTTGCCGCTTGCGGTTAATTTGTGCCTGAGCGGTGGCGTGTGGCAAGCGGCAAGTCCAGAGGGGAGTTGCAATCGGGCACTCGTGGCGCCCGCATCCGTATTCATCGTGCGGGGCGTGGCGGTGCGCTTGACAGCCAGCCGCGTTTACCGCGCAAACACCGCCTAGGCGGGGCATAGGGAAAGATGATGGCCGAAACGAATATCGAACCGACACTGGCAAGCCTGAGCGAACGCCTGCGCGTCCTGCACCGGCAGACGCGCGAGACGCCGCTGTTCAATCCGGTGTTCCAGTTGTCCCTGGATATTTCGCGCAAGCTCGAAAGCGGCGATTTGGGGATCGCGGACCTGGGCGGTCTGGTCGACGAGCTGGAAGCGCAATCGCTCGATGCGCGGGCCAATCGGCTGCGCAACCTGCTGGCACCGGCCGACGCGGGCGAGCGTCTCGCATCGCTCGCATCGAGCGGCGCGGCGTTCGATAGCTATCGCGCGTTCTGGGAACAGCCGCACATGCACGTGGTTTTCACCGCGCATCCGACTTTCCTGCTGGCCCCGCAGCAAAGCGAAGCGGTCGCGCAGGCAGTCGCAAACGGAGGTGACGCTCGGCCCGGGGCCGCAGGTGAGGAGCCGGAAATCACGCTGCGTTACGAACACCAATGCGCGATGGCCGCGCTCGCCAATGCGCAGGACGCGCGTGACCGGATGGTGAGTGCGGTGCTCGACCGGGCGCAGGCCGAATTTCCCGGGCGCTGGTGCGAACTGCAGCCCCTTCCGTTCCGTTTCGCCAGCTGGGTCGGCTATGACATGGACGGGCGGACCGACATCAAGTGGTACACCTCGATTGCATTTCGTCTGTCGGAAAAAGCGCAGCGGCTCGAACGCTATGCCGCCTCGCTCGCGGCGATCGACGAAGCGCATCCGCTTATCGCCAGTTTGCGCGGAGCCGCTGAACATGCTGCCGCCAGTGCCGACGAATTTGCCGGCGATCTGTCCGATCCCGCCGATCTTTCGGCAGCGGCCAACCGGCTGACCGCAGACCACGCCGACAAGCTGCTTTCGCTCGAACCGCTGATCGACCGGCTGGAAACCGAAGCGCGCGATTGTGCGGCCGAACGGGCGGTTGCGCTGCGCACGCTCGTGTCCGCGATGCGCGCCGACGGGCTGGGGATGAGCTGGATTCACTTCCGCGTGAATGCCAAGCAGCTCCACAATGCGATCCGCACCCGGCTGGGTGATGCGGCGGATATCGACCTGTCGAGCCGCGGCGCAATCGCCGCCCTGCGCGAACTGCTGGCCGGGGTCGAACCGCAAAGCGCCAATTTCGCCAGCCTCGCAGTCGAAAGCTCGACCGCGGTGCGGCAGTTCCTGGTGATGACTCAGATCCTCAAGCATGTGGATGCCGATGCGCCGATCCGCATGCTGGTGGCCGAATGCGAGCAGCCCTCGACCGTGCTCGCCGCGCTCTATTTCGCCAAGCTGTTCGGAATTGCCGACAAGGTCGATGTCTCCCCGCTGTTCGAGACCGAGACCGCGCTTGAACACGGCGGACGGTTCCTCGACCTGCTGCTGGCCGAGCCCGACTACCGCGCCTATGCCAAGACCCGCGGCCGGATTGCGATCCAGACCGGGTTCTCCGACGCCGGGCGCTTCGTCGGCCAAATCCCTGCCAGCCTCGCGATCGAGCGGCTGCAGGGCCGGCTGGCCGAGGCAATGGATGCCAACGGCCTCGGCGATGTCGCCGCGCTGATTTTCAACACGCATGGCGAAGGGATGGGGCGCGGCGCGCACCCTTCCGGCTTCGAAGACCGCATCGAATGGGCCCTCAGCGCCTGGACGCAGCGCCGCTTCGCCCGCGCGGGGATCACGCTCGAACCCGAAGCGAGCTTCCAGGGCGGCGACGGCTACCTGCTGTTCGCCACCCCCGATATCGCGCTGGCGACGCTGACGCAGATCGCCGCGAACAGCCCGGCGCATACCGATGCCGATGTCCCCACCGATCCTTTCTACCGGCGGACCGACCTCAGTCTCGATTTCTATCGCGCGATCAAGGATCACCAGCGCGATCACTTGGAAAGCCGGACCTACAGCCGCGCGATCACCGCCTTCGGCCTCGGCTTGCTCAACCAGACCGGCAGCCGCAAGTCGCGCCGGCAAAGCGATCTGTCTGCCGATCGCGAGATGAGCCTGCGGCAGATCCGGGCGATCCCGCACAACGCCATCCTGCAGCAGCTCGGCTATCCGGTGAACATCATCGCCGGGGTCGGCAGCGCGGCGGAAAGCAATATCGAGGAGATCGGTACGCTCCTGTCCGAAAGCCCGCGTGGCCGGCAGATCATGCGGCTGGTGCGCGCGTCGAATGCACTGGCCAGCATCAAGACGGTTGCGGCCTTCGGCGAACTGTTCAACTCCGCCTATTGGGCCAGCCGCCCCTATCGCGGGACCGAACAGCATCTGGGCGCGGCCTGCGAGGCCTTGGCCGAATATCTTATCAAAGACGATCGCAATGGCGTGTTTCGCCGGCTGGCATCGCGCCTGCGTGTCGACGCGTTGAAGCTGCACCGATTGTTCAAGCTGGTGCCCGACGACGATCCGCATCCCGAACGCGAAAGCGTGCGCCGGGCAATCGGCGTGCTCCAGGCCGTGCGTCTGGCGCTGTTGCAGCACATGTTCCTCAAGGCGATCTCGGTTCCGGCATTCAGCCGTGCCAACGACATCAGCCGGACCGATGTGTTGGAAATGGTCTTCACCCTGCGCATCGAAGATGCGCTTGCCCAATTGCGCCGCGCCTTTCCGACCAGCTTCCCGCGCAAGGACGATTTCGCGCTCGACGAGCCGGGCGAATATCCGCGCGGCGAGGGCGAAGGTTATGCCGCGATCCGGCGCGATCACATCGATCCGATCGAACAGGCCTACGAACTGTGCCTGCGAATTTCGACTGCCATCGCGAACGAGTTCGGCGCGCACGGCTGATTGAATTCGCTGCGGTTCGCGCGCATTGTCCTGCCCTGTCAGCTGGGGGGAGGACGAATCGATGGACAATTTCCTGTGGGGTGTGGCCGCCGGGGTGCTGGGCGTTGCGGCGCTCGCCTTTTTCGCGTTCACGATGTTTCGGCGCGGGCCGCTGACGTTCCAGATCGACGGGTTTTACACCCACGTTGCCGATGGCGATGTCGGCCCCCTGATCCGCGACGTGCAGGCGGACGTCCCCGATGCCGCGGTGTGCAGGCTCGACGACCGCATGTCCTGTTCGATCCGCGACGCGGTGCAATGCCACAATGAAGCCGGTCGCCCCGATTGCGACGTGCTGCTGCTGTCGGGCGGCGGCCAGTGGGGCGCCTTCGGTGCGGGGCTGTTCGACACGCTCAGTCGCAACAGCGGCAACGAACTCGCCCTTGGTGGCGTGGGCGTCATCACCGGCATTTCCACCGGCTCGTTGCAGGCGCTGATGCTGATGGTCGCGCTCGATCGGAAGCAGACCCCGGATATGCGCCGCTTCGCGCTCGACCGGCTCGTCTGGGGTTACGCGCCGGAGCGGGAAAGCGATGTGGTTAGGCGCACCGGGCTGATCGGCGTTCCGCTGTTCGGTTCGGCGGCAGGCACGCGGCGGCTGCGCCAGCGCATCATCGAAGCGCTCATGCCGGGCGGCGACGAACGGCTGATCGAGGCGATCGGGCAATCCAGCATCGAGGCTTTCGCCGGCTTCGTCGAAGCCGAGCGCGGGGTGTTCCGCTATGCCGATATCAAGGAATTGGTGAATGCCGCCCCCACGGCCGCGGCGGCAGCGGAAGCGCTGGCGGCGGCGACCATGGCCTCCTCCGCCATGCCGGTGTTCCACCAGCAACTGCGCGTCGCGGGAAGCGATGGCGAAGCGCTGGCGCTCTACGATGGCGGGGTGCGCCGTTCGGTCTTCTTTGACCGCGCGATGGCGGCGGTCGACCGGGAAGTGCGCGAACAGATGAAGGGCCATGCACTGGCCAAGATCGCCGGCGGTGCGACGCAGGCTGCGATCGCGCAGGATTACGAAGATACTGCGCCCACGGTCTATGTCGTGCGCAACGGGCCCACCGTGCGCAAGCGCGATGCCGCTTTCAACACCAGCTCAGGTCCGCTCAAGAACGGCCAGCGCGGGTACGATCTGCTGGTCAATGAAAGCGAGATCGGGGCCATTGCGGGCCTGCGCCTGAACAATCCCTACGGACGGATCATGCTGACCAGCGCCGACCGCTACGACACTTTCCCCAGCGACGTGGGCGAGAATTTCAAGGACGACGAAATGTTCAAGCCCGCCTTCATGGCGCGGCTTCGCGACCTCGGCCGGCACAAGGCCGAACGCCCCGAAGGGCCCTGGTGGCCCCTCAGCAGGATCGAACAGGTCTGAGAGAAATCTTTCGGGACTGTTGGTGCGGTCGAGAAGACTCGAACTTCCACGGCCTTGCGGCCACAACGACCTCAACGTTGCGCGTCTACCAGTTCCGCCACGACCGCACACAGTCTGCATCGGAGGCCCATCACAAGG
>Ga0209634_1003643_pt1 | contig 10325 bp, 10 predicted proteins | sample LinPmetageLP40_FD_184043 | JGI IMG/M metagenome (GOLD analysis project Ga0209634, IMG submission 184043) | Marine viral communities from the Pacific Ocean - LP-40 (SPAdes) (version 2) | ecosystem: Environmental > Aquatic > Marine > Oceanic | place: Pacific Ocean | collected 2010-08-26 | reverse complement strand
TAGCGTGGAGATTTGTTGATGATTTACGAAGGTAAAGCCATCACGGTTAAGCTACTCGAAGACGGCATCGCCGAACTAAACTTCGATTTACAAGGTGAATCTGTAAACAAGTTTGACCGTGTTACTCTGGAAGACCTAAAGGCTTCCGTAGAAGCACTAAAAGGCAACAGTGATGTTAAGGGTCTTATCGTTACCTCTGGTAAAGATTGCTTCATCGTTGGTGCTGATATCACTGAATTCGGTGATAACTTCAAGCAAGAAGACGAAGTTATTATCAAATGGATTCTAGAAGCGAACCAAATTTTTAATGGTGTTGAAGATCTACCATTCCCAACCGTTACTGCTATTAACGGTATTGCTCTAGGTGGCGGTTTTGAAATGTGCCTAGCGACTGACTTCCGTGTGATGTCAGAAAAAGCAAAAGTAGGCCTACCTGAAGTTAAATTAGGTATCTACCCAGGTTTCGGTGGTACTGTGCGTTTACCTCGTGTTATCGGTGCTGATAACGCTATCGAGTGGATTTGCATGGGTGCAGAAAATCGTGCTGATAAAGCGCTTAAGTTCGGTGCTGTTGATGCCGTGGTTAAAGCTGAAGTACTTAAAGATTCTGCAATCGCTATGGTTAAAGATGCGATCGCTGGCAACCTTAACTGGGAAGCTAAGCGTGAAGAGAAGACCACTAAGCTTAAGCTAGAAGCGATGGAGCAAATGATGGTATTCGAAACTGCTAAAGGTTTCGTTGCTGGTCAAACTAAGGGTCAATACCCAGCTCCTGTTGAAGCAATTAAAACTATGCAAAAAGCTGCTAACTTCGGTCGCGATAAAGCACTTGAAGTTGAAGCAAAAGGTTTTGCAAAACTTGCTAAAACAACTGAGTCTCAAGCACTTATTGGTTTGTTCAATAACGACCAGTTATTGAAGAAAAAAGCCAAAGAATATGACGCCATTGCAACGCCTACTAACAAGGCTGCAGTATTGGGTGCAGGCATCATGGGCGGTGGTATCGCTTTTGTTTCTGCACTTAAAGGCACGCCAATCCTAATGAAAGACATCGCGGAAGCGGGTATTGAACTAGGTTTGACTGAAGCAAACAAACTTCTTTCTAAGCGCGTAGAGCGTAAGAAAATGAAGCCGCTTGCTATGGGTGAAGCGCTTAACCGCATTCGTCCTACTCTTTCTTATGCTGAATTCGGCGACGTAGATGTTGTTGTTGAAGCGGTAGTTGAGAACCCTAAAGTTAAAGGTATCGTATTAGCAGAAGTTGAAAGTCACGTGAGCGAAAATGCAATCGTTGCTTCTAACACCTCTACTATCTCTATCGATTTCCTAGCTAAGAGCGTTAAGCGTCCTGAAAACTTCTTAGGTATGCACTTCTTCAACCCAGTACACATGATGCCTCTAGTAGAGATCATCCGTGGTGAGAAGACGTCTGAAAAAGCAGTTGCTACAACCGTTGCTTACGCTAAGAAAATGGGTAAAACCCCAATCGTTGTTAACGATTGCCCAGGTTTCCTAGTTAACCGTGTTCTTTTCCCTTACTTTGGTGGTTTCGCTGCACTTCTTCGTGACGGTGCTGATTTCCGTCAAGTAGATAAAGTAATGGAAAAATTCGGTTTCCCAATGGGTCCAGCTTACTTGATGGACGTTGTGGGTATCGATACTGGTAAGCACGCTAATGAAGTGATGGCTGAAGGTTTCCCTGAGCGTATGAAAGCTGACTTCACATCTGCTATGGATGTGTTGTATGACAATGAGTACTACGGTCAGAAAAACAAGAAAGGTTTCTACAAGTACGAAGAAGACAAGAAAGGCAAGCCGAAGAAAGTATTCGACGAAGCTATTCTTGAATTGCTTGGGCCTGTTCTGGGTGAAGCACGTGAATTCGACGCTGAAGAAATCATTGCTCGTTGCATGATTCCAATGTGTAACGAAGTCGTTCGTTGTCTTGAAGAAGGTATCGTAGATACAGCTGCTGAAGCGGATATGGCTTTGGTATTTGGTATTGGCTTCCCTCCATTCCGTGGTGGTGCTCTACGTTACATCGATACAGTTGGTCTTGCTAAATTCGTTGAACTTGCTGACAAGTACAAAGACATTAGCCCTCTATACCACGTAACTGACAAGATGCGTGAAATGGCCGCTAATGGCGAAAGCTACTTCGGTTAATTGCGAACGAGACTAGGAGAATACATATGAGCTACGAAGATAACGATGTAGTTGTAATTGATGCAGTACGTTCGCCGATGGGCCGTTCTCGTAACGGTTGTTTCCGTAACGTACGTGCAGAAGATATTTCTGCAAATCTAATTAATGCGCTTTTCGAGCGTAATCCTCAAGCGAAAGCATCTGAAGTTGAAGATGTGATTTGGGGTTGTGTAAACCAAACTTTGGAACAAGGTTTCAATGTTGCTCGTCAAATTTCTTTGATGACTTCAATTCCAAAAGAAGCGGCTGCACAAACTGTTAACCGTCTATGTGGTTCTGCAATGTCTGCAATCCACACAGCGGCACAAGCGATTCAAACTGGTAACGGCGATGTGTTCGTTGTTGGTGGTGTTGAGCACATGGGTCACGTGAATATGCAGCATGGTTTCGACCATAACCCTGCATCTTCTAAATACTCTGCTAAAGCATCTAACATGATGGGTCTAACCGCTGAAATGTTAGGTAAAATGCACGGTATTACTCGTGCTCAGCAAGATGCATTTGCTGAACGTTCTCACCGTCTAGCGCAAAAAGCGACTGATGAAGGTGATTTCGCTAACGAAATCGTACCTATGTACGGTCACGATGCAGATGGCAAGCAAGTGCTTATCACTCAAGATGAAACGATTCGTCCTGAGACAACACTTGAAACGCTAGCTAAGCTTCGTCCAGCGTTTGATCCTAAAGGTGGTACTGTTACGGCAGCAACATCTTCTCAGATCACTGATGGCGCAGCGGCAATGTTGCTAATGAGCGGCAAAAAAGCAAAAGAGCTAGGTCTTAAGCCTCGCGCACGTATCAAAGCAATGGCAGTTGCCGGTTGTGATGCTGCGATCATGGGTTACGGTCCTGTTCCTGCTACTAAGAAAGCACTTAAGCGTGCTGGCTTAACTGCTCAAGATATTGATTTCTGGGAATTGAACGAAGCGTTCGCTGCTCAGTCTCTACCATGTGTTAAAGACCTAGGTCTTAAAGATGTGGCTGACGAAAAAATCAACATCCACGGCGGTGCAATTGCACTAGGTCACCCATTGGGTTGTTCTGGTGCGCGTATCTCTACTACTCTAATCAATGTATTAGAGCAGAAAGATGCTAAATTTGGTGTATCTACCATGTGTATTGGTATGGGCCAAGGCATTGCGACCGTATGGGAGCGTCTATAAGCGTTAGCTTGTAGAGACTAGGAGGTTTCGGCCTCCTATGCTAAGAAAAAGGTTGAGCGCTTGCTCAGCCTTTTTTTATGCCGAGTAATTGAGGTGTATATGATTAAGCCTGGTATTTATAAGCATTATAAAGGTGCTTTGTATAAAGTTGTTGGGGTTGCGCAGCACAGTGAAACTGAAGAATGGCTGGTTTATTATCAGGCATTATATGGTGACTATGGTTACTGGGTGCGCCCATTAGAGATGTTTAAGCAAACGGTCGAAGTGAATGGTGTGTCGTGTTTGCGTTTCGAGCTATTAAAACAAGACTAATCTTTACGTGCTTTGCCTGACATTACATTTAAGTCACTAGGAAAGCCAAACTCATCGACAGCATTTTCGCTTTCAATTTGCTCTTCGATTTTATCTTTCACAATATTACCAAATAATACTTGGTTCTTTTCTGTGATTTTTCTTATATGTTCATGTTTGCCATCAAAATTGATGTCAGATTCAATTAATAATTTTTTTGCATATTTATAGTGGTTTGTTGCAAGAGCAGGGTTTTTATTTTCACCAGCCGCGTCGCCGAGTTTTTCATAGGCGTCAACTTCAAGGTGAAGTCGTGTGAACTTTAAGTAATGTGTCAGGTCTTGGTAAGACTCTTTGTTAAGAATGGATTTGCTGACACTGGCTCTCAATATTTTCATTGTCTTTGAGATCGCTTGCTTGCAGTGGTGGATATCGCTGTCATTATTCAGCTGAGTGATTGTATCGCCTGGCTTTAATTGGTTTTTGAAAATATCGGCTTGAGTGAGAAGCTTTTCTGTATCGGGTTGTGGCATGAGTTGTTCACGTTGATTAATATAGTGGCAGTAATACTTAATTAAAACGTCAATAATTTCTGCCTTATCAATGTAGTCATTCACTTGAGTGAGTGTGTCCCATACTTCATTCGCTCGTTGTAATAAGCGTTTACAGCGACTCATTATTAATCGCTTTTGGTGCTCTTTTTGCGCCAGGCGCTGGGCATATAGGATGGCGCCGATGGCCACCACAACAAGCAATGTAATAATTAAATAGTTCATAAAGTTTGCATTATCCACTTTTAACAACTAGATCTTTGTTTAAGTGTAGCAGCTGTATTTAGTAATAATACGTACAAAAAATAAGCATTTTACGTTTAGCTTGGCACTTTCTAGGGTTTTTACTTGACCGATGAAATACAGGGCCTTATATATGGGCCAGCCAAATTTAGGACGTACCTAGGGAATAGCAAGGTATATGGGAAAATCGCTCGTAATTGTCGAATCGCCGGCAAAAGCCAAAACAATTAATAAATATCTCGGCAATGACTTTATTGTGAAGTCATCTGTGGGTCACGTTCGGGATTTGCCAACAGGTGCGAATAAACAGCCTGTTGATGCAAAAGAGCGTGCCCGTCAGGCAGCGATTACGCGAAAGCTATCCCCTGAAGATAAGATTATTCATAAAAAGAAAAAAGATAAGATTAACCTCGTTAATAAAATGGGGGTTGATCCTGAAAACGACTGGAAAGCAAAATATGAAATCTTGCCAGGTAAAGAAAAGGTCGTAGCCGAATTACAAAAGCTTGCCAAAGACGCTGACGTCATCTATCTCGCGACGGATTTGGATAGAGAGGGGGAGGCCATTGCTTGGCACCTCAAAGAGGTGATTGGTGACACAGGCGCTCAGTATAAGCGCGTTGTGTTCAATGAGATTACCAAGACGGCGATACAGGCGGCTTTTGAGAAGCCTTCAATATTGGATCAGGCTCGTGTTGATGCTCAGCAGGCTCGTCGTTTTTTAGACCGCGTTGTGGGCTTTATGGTGTCTCCGCTTTTGTGGGCTAAAATCGCCCGTGGTTTATCGGCTGGTCGTGTGCAATCGGTAGCCGTGCGCTTGGTAGTCGAGCGCGAAGCAGAAATTCGCGCTTTTGTCCCTGAAGAGTACTGGGAAACATTCAGTCATTTGAATTCCACGGCCAAAGACGCTATTCGTTTTCAGGTGACAAAAGAAGCCGGTCAGGAATACAAGCCAAATAATGAAACGCAAGCTATGGCTGCCGTGGCCAAGCTTGAAAGTCAGCCTTATGAAATTGTTCAGCGTGAAGATAAGCCAACCCGGTCTAAACCCGCTGCGCCATTTATTACATCAACCCTTCAACAGGCAGCCAGTACCCGCCTTGGTTTTAGCGTTAAAAAGACCATGATGATGGCTCAGCGCTTGTACGAGTCAGGTTACATTACATACATGCGTACTGACTCCACTAATTTAAGCAAAGAAGCAGTTGAAGGTGCCCGTCAGTACATAGTCTCTAAGTTCGGTGATAAGTACTTGCCGGAGCAGCCACGTATTTACAGTAGTAAAGATGGCGCACAAGAGGCCCACGAAGCGATACGCCCGTCTGATGTGCGTATGAGCTCAAACTTACTAAACGCCATGGAGCCAGACGCACATAAGCTCTATGACCTAATTCGCAACCGTTTCTTAGCCTGTCAAATGGCCGATGCTGAATTTACCAGTAGTACCTTAACGGCACAGTGTGGTGATTTTGAGCTCAAAGCAAAAGGTCGTGTAATTCGTTTTGATGGTCATATGGCCGCCATGAGCGCTGTATCTAAGGGTGACGATGATAAAGTGCTTCCTGATCTAAAAGCTGGCGAAACCTTGCAGTTGGATCATGTTGAACCTAAGCAGCACTTCACCAAGCCCACGGCGCGTTTTAATGAAGCCAGCCTTGTACGTGAATTAGAAAAGCGGGGTATTGGTCGCCCATCCACTTATGCTTCGATTATTTCAACTATTCAGGATCGTGGTTATGTGCGTCTTGAAGGTCGACGTTTCTACGCTGAGAAGATGGGTGAGATTGTCACATCTCGCCTTGAAGAAAACTTTACTGATCTTATGGATTATAGCTTTACGGCCAATATGGAAGAAAAGCTAGATGATATAGCGGAGGGTCGTGAGAAGTGGAAGCAAGTTCTTAATAACTTCTACAATGATTTTTCGATCAAGTTAGATAAAGCCAGTAACGAAGACGGTATGCGCTTAAACGCGCCTGTGCCGACTGATATCGAATGCCCTGAATGTGGTCGTCACATGATGATTCGCACAGGCTCTACGGGTGTATTCCTTGGTTGTGAAGGGTATGCGCTTCCACCAAAAGAGCGCTGCACCAAAACAATGAACCTGACATCAGGTGATGAAGCCATTAGCGCTGATGATGACGAAGAAGCAGAAAGCCGTCGTTTGCGCGAAAAACGTCGCTGCAAAATATGCAGTGCCGCCATGGAAAGTTATCTGCTTGATGAGAAGCGCAAGCTGCATATTTGCGGCAACAACCCAGATTGCCCCGGCGTGGAAGTTGAAGCAGGGGAGTTTAAGATCAAGGGTTACGAAGGCCCAACGCTTGAGTGTGACAAGTGTGCTAGTGAGATGCAGCTCAAAAACGGCCGTTTTGGTAAATACTTTGGTTGTATGAATGAGGATTGTAAAAATACTCGTAAGCTTCTTAAAAATGGACAGCCGGCACCACCAAAGATGGACCCTGTGCCTTGTCCAGAGCTTAAATGCGAAAAAGTAGATGATACCTATATTCTTCGTGATGGTGCGGCAGGCTTGTTTTTGGCGGCTAGTCAGTTCCCTAAAAACCGAGAAACACGCGCGCCTAAAGTGTTTGAGCTTGTACCTCACAAGGCTGAGTTGCCAGAGAAATACCATTATCTAACCGAAGCACCCGTTGAAGATTCTGATGGGAATCCAACTACTGTTCGTTATTCTCGTAAAACCGCGCAAATCTATGTGGCCACTGAGAATAAAGAAGGAAAAGCGACGGGTTGGAGTGCGTTCTTTGAGGGCGGCAAGTGGGTCATAACTGAGAAGAAAACCTCAGCTAAAAAGACCTCTGCAAAAAAGACCAGCGCTAAAAAGAAAACCACTGCGAAAAAGTCGTCTGCCAAGAAGACTTCTGCTAAAAAGAGCGGCGCAAAGAAAGCCTAATCATATAAATGTATGAGCAATGAACCCAGTATGCTTGCTGGGTTTTTTGCTTTTATAGGAGCTGTAATGAATACAAAAATTTATAAACGAGTATTGTCTTTAGCTGAGAGCTTACTAAAAGCTGCAAACAAAAAAGACCAGGTGACGTTTGATGCGCTATATAGCGAGCTCAATTCAATATGTTTAGAACATGAAGGTGATGAAAAGGATCACCCTGTGCAATGGGAAACATTGGCTGACTTTACTGATGATGTTGAAAAAGCGGCGGCTATATATCGTAAGGCGTTAGAAAAAGCGGAAATGATTGAATCAGCGGATTTTTGTTCATCTATACGCTTTTCTCTGGCGAGTATGCTGATCGAGCTTGGCCAAACTGAAGAAGCCATTACGATATTAAAAGAAGCTAAGGTTGTCTCTTCAAATATTGAAGATAAAGCATTAAAAAATGAAATTCATGATCTTTTGCAGTCATTAATAAATTGATTGTATGCAGTTGGTAGATCGATATTTAGCGGGTTACGCTGACTCCGTCAGGTCCCAGGTTGTACAGTTAATTGAAAAAAATAAATTGAAATCGTATTTGGATGGCAAATACGCTATGGCTCATCAGGTGAGATCAGACTCAGACCTTCGTCAGTTTGTTATGGGTTTGAAAAACCAGTATTTAAAGAAGTCTGCGCCGTTAAGTAAAGTGGTCTATGACAATAAAATTCACGTTATTAAAAATGCCCTAGGCACCCATAGCTATGTGAGTAGGGTGCAGGGCAGTAAAATAAAAAGTAAAAATGAAATCCATGTGAGTTCGGTGTTTAAATCTGCACCTAAAGCCTTCTTAGAGATGATTGTGGTTCATGAGTTGGCTCATATCAAAGAGAAAGATCACAACAAGGCTTTCTATCAGTTATGTCAGCATATGTTGCCGGATTATCATCAGTTAGAATTTGATATGCGGTTGTATTTGATACAAAAAGAATTATTGAAGCTGACCTGACTGTCTATCCTATTTATGCTTCTAGGTGAATGTGGCTTTTGCACTGTTTGGTGTTCCTTATGTCTATATTTAAGTTGTTAAATCGTTACATGGAAAGAAATCAAGCAGCTAGCCAGGCGCTACTTGGATCGCTTGATAGATTGCCCATGCAAGATTTTGACGACATGAGTGAATTTCTTTGGCTATCTATTAAAAACTGTGACGACGGCTCGCATTTCATTCGGTTGGTCAATGATCAAGTGGTGCCTTATAAGTTTATTGTTAGGTTGCTGATGAGGTTGGGTTTTGATTGTGAGTCTTTAGTTAGGCTTATGATGGACTTCCATCGATTTGGCGTAATTGATGTGGCAATTGCTGATTATGAGTTGTTGGTAGATTTAAAAAGCTATATTGAAAATCAAGCTCAGAAGCAAAATTTGCATGTATCCGTTAAAGTATTGAAAGTGGGGTGAGTGATTGTAGTTTGCAAGAGTAGGTTGCTGCCAAATTAATTCTAATCCCAGTTGTTCTATTTTTCCTTTCGTCTTTAATTATTTATAGAATCAATGTTTTCCACATTGAAAATGCTTAGGCTTGTTTGATACTTAAGCAGCGACAACTTTACTTTAAAAGGTTGTATCTTCTTTAGTTTTGAGGTTGTTAGTGAGCTTAGTGTTTATCGCAGCGATCAATCTATGGGTATAAAAAAGCCCCGCCCCCGAAACAATCCCTTTCATAGTGCTTCTCAGTAAAGTAATAATTAGATGTTGTTGAGCTTCGAGGTTATTAGTGAGCTTAGTGTTTTTCGAAGTGGTTGATCTACAGGCATAAAAAAAGCGACCCGAAGGTCGCTCCTTTTGTAACACTTAACTAATTCACAACTTAGATGTTGTTGAACTGGTTAGAAGTGTTTTTCGCGCCGCCAGCTTTAAGCGCGTTTTCACCAGCAAAGTATTCTTTGTGGTCATCACCCATGTCAGAACCTGACATGTTTTGGTGTTTAACACATGCGATACCTTGACGGATCTCTTTACGCTGTACGCCTTCAACGTAACCAAGCATACCTTGCTCACCGAAGTACTCTTTAGCTAGGTTGTCTACAGACAACGCAGTAGTGTGGTAAGTCGGTAGAGTGATTAGGTGATGGAATACGTTCGCTTCACGAGCTGTATCAGCTTGGAAAGTCTTAACGCGAGCATCAGCTGCAGCAGACAGTTCAGAATCGTCGTATTCAGCAGACATTAGCTTAGAACGATCGTATGCAGAAACGTCTTTACCTTCAGCAGCCCAAGTGTCGAAAGTTTGCTGACGGAAGTTTAGAGTCCAGTTGAAAGATGGAGAGTTGTTATAAACAAGTTTCGCATCTGGGTGTACTTTACGTACGTCGTCCATCATGCCTTTGATTTCGTGTACTGTAGGAACAGCAGTTTCGATCCAAAGAAGGTCAGCACCAGCGTTAAGCGCTTCGATACAATCGAATACACAACGCTCATGGCCAGTACCTTGACGGAACTGGTATAGACCAGAAGCAAGACGCTTAGGACGAACAAGCTTGCCGCCACGGTTAAATACAACGTCACCTTCAGCCATGTCAGCTACGTCGATTTCTTCAACGTCTAGGAAAGAGTTGTAAACGTCGCCTTGATCGCCTGGTTCTTTAACAACCGCGATTTCTTTAGTAAGGCCAGCACCTTCAGAGTCAGTACGAGCAACGATGATACCGTTGTCGATACCACATTCTAGGAATGCATAACGTAGCGCACGTAGTTTCGCGTGGAAATCAGAGTGAGGTACAGTTACTTTACCGTCTTGGTGACCACATTGCTTCTCATCAGCAACTTGGTTTTCGATTTGAAGTGCACAAGCACCCGCTTCGATCATTTGCTTAGCCATTAGGTAAGTCGCTTCAGCGTTACCGAAACCAGCATCGATATCAGCAATGATAGGCACAACGTGAGTTTGGTGACCATCGATAGCAGCTTACT
>Ga0209634_1003639_pt1 | contig 10332 bp, 11 predicted proteins | sample LinPmetageLP40_FD_184043 | JGI IMG/M metagenome (GOLD analysis project Ga0209634, IMG submission 184043) | Marine viral communities from the Pacific Ocean - LP-40 (SPAdes) (version 2) | ecosystem: Environmental > Aquatic > Marine > Oceanic | place: Pacific Ocean | collected 2010-08-26 | reverse complement strand
TAGAATCAAAAGTTGATACTAAATTACAGTCGGTAGATACAAAACTTACTAACTACGACACTAAATTAGATCGGTTTGAAATTAAAGTAGAAAAGACAAAAACAGATATAGAAAAACGTATACAAGAATCATTAGACAATCCACTAGCAAACTAAGGAGTTAAGATGGCATATGGCAAAGGATATGGAAAAAAACCAAGACCACCTAAAAGAAGATAATGGAAGAAAATATTAATAGAATGCAATTGCAATTAGACAAGCACTCTGGACAAATAGCAAAGCTGTTTAGCAAGATTGACGATACTAATTTATGTATACAAAAAATAAACACTTCTTTATTACAAATTAAATGGGGAATATACGGAGCATTTGCTTGGTACATTATTACTCATGTTGGAATTATTGAAGCGTTGAGGTTAATGTGATAGGATTTATAACAAATATAGCACCAATAGCATTAGGTTTTGTAGCTAAGTTGTTTGCACTTAAAAGTCAAGCAGCATCAGAACAACAAAAATTAATGATACAAAATTTACAAGTACGAAATGATTCTATTAATCAAGCTAGAGATCGGGCAGATAAAGAAAGTCCAATGGCTGCATTAAATAGACGAGTTATTATATTTGTTATTTTAGGACTAGTAATATTTACACAAGTTGCACCTGTGTTTTGGGATATACCTACAGTTATACCCACAGTTACAGAAGGGTTTAGTATCTTAGGAATCCAACTAACTGCTGATGTGGTAGAATATGTAACTGTAGAAGGCATGTTGAAGTTCGATGAAATATTTAGATGGGCAACAATGATAATTGAATTCTACTTTGGAGCACAACTAGCAAAAGGTAGGTAAAAATGAAAAGGGCAATTGTTATACCCGACCAGCATTTTCCAATACATGATGAAGAAGCGGTCAAAGTTACATTAAAGGCGATAGAATTTGTTAAACCAGACATATTTATTAATCTGGGTGATGTTGGAGAATGGGGTTCTGTATCTAGTCACAAATACAAAAGAAGAAAAAGACCACCATTAGAATTTCAACTGCCAGAAATAGATGAAGAAGTTAAAGCAGTGAATAAACAAATAGACAGATTTGATAAATCGTTAGACAAAATTAAATGCAAAGAACGACATATTCTTGCAGGAAATCATGATGAATGGCTTGATGCGTTTGTAGAAGAAAATCCTTATTTAGATCAATATACATTTAGAAAGGCTTGTCGTTGGGATGATAGAGGTTATGAGTATCGTAAGTACAATGAGGTATTGACTATTGGTAAGTTATCTTTTGTACATGGAGCGTATACAGGTGCTAATCATGCTAAAAAACATTTAGATGCTTACGGAACAAATTTAATGTATGGGCATGTACATGACGTAGCCAGACACTCAGCAACAAGATTGTTAGATGGCAACATAAGTTCTTGGGCAATGGGTTGTTTAAAAGATATGTCAGCAGAAAAAAATACATGGTTAAAAGGCAGACTACATAATTGGAATCATGCGTTTGGAATTGTAACTTTTTTTGATAATGGAAATTTTCAAGTAGAAGTTGTAGATATAGTAAAAGGTAAAGCCTCAGTTTGGGGGAAAATAATTAAAGGATAAATTATGACTTATAGAGAATTAATTAATCAAGTATTAATACGACTTAGAGAAGATACTATTACTAGTGATTGGTCTGGTAATATTAATGACTCTAATACAGTATCAGCTTATCATAAAGTTATTGGTGCTTTAATAAATGATTCTAAACTTCATGTAGAAAGTAGACATGATTGGTTAAATCTTAGAGAAACAAAAGATATAAATACTGTTGTAGGTACTAAAAATTATAATTTATCTTCTGGGCAAGAGATTAAAATTTATGACGCTGTAAATAACACTACAGGCATTCATTTAAGCCAAGTAAGCAGAACGTACATTAACACAGTAAAATTCCCCTCAGACGATACTGGTGAGCCTTTATACTATGCTTTTAATGGTAGTGATACGTCTAATAATTTAAAAGTAGATTTATCACCTATTCCAACAGAAGTTCATACATTATCTTTTGATATTATAAAACCACAAACAGAATTAAAAACTGCTGCAACTGTATTAAAAGTTCCTGCACAACCCGTTATATTAGGTGCCTGGGCCAGAGCAATTGCAGAAAGGGGTGAAGATGGTGGAACACAGTCTAGTTTAGCAGCTGGAGAAGCCAATGAATCACTAAAACAAGCTATCATGATAGATAGTGGAAATACTCGCTATGAAACGGACTGGTATATAAATGGCTAAACCTTTAAATTATCAAAACTTAATAAATTTTGGAGTTAATGGATTAAACACTCAAGACAATCCTGCAACTTTAGATCCTTCATATTTAACTTCTGCAAATAATGTAGTTTTAAGAGAATCTGGAAGAATATCTTTTAGAAAAGGTTTTAAGCAAAAAGTTGTTCCTAGTGGCACAGCAATAGGATCTATGGTAGAACATAATGATCAATCAGTTAGTGGTGGTGTAAATAAAATATTTGCTAGTCATGGTACTTCTATATTTACAATAGATTTTACTACACCAAATGCTGCTTTTCCTAGTAGTGGTGCTAATGTAAAAAGAACAGTAGCTAATTCAACAGGTGATTGGCAATTTGTTAATTTTAATAAAAGATTACATTGTTTTCACGCTGGAGTATCACCACAAAGATATGATGGTGCGTCTGATACTGGTGAAAGATGGTCTGCTCATCAAAATGCTACAGCAATAAATGATGGTAGTAATATAAACAATTCGGTTACTACTATAACAGTAGACAGTACAGTTGGATTTCCTCCTACTGGACAAATAATTATTGAGTCTGAAGTAATATCGTATACAGGTATTACAGCTACAACATTTACAGGATGCACAAGAGGTGTTGGTAGTTCTTCTGCTGCAAGTCACAATAATGATGTTGCTGTTAAAACATATACAATACCTGGCGGTGTTACAACATTTGATCCTAGTTGTGGTATGGGTGTTTATGGAAGATTATGGTGTGGTGGTATAACGGAATCGCCAGATGTTGTTTTTTGGTCAAATTTATTAGATGGTGATGATTGGATTAATGGTGATGCTGGAGTATTAGATTTAAGTAAAATATGGGGGCAAGATGAGGTTGTAGCAATTGCACCTTTTTATGGACAACTTATTATATTTGGTAAAAATAATATTGCTGTATATGATAATCCAACTACTGTAGGTAGTCTTGCATTAAATGAAGTAATAAGTGGTATTGGATGCGTATCAAGAGATAGCATACAAGCTATTGGTGATGATTTAATATTTTTATCTGCTACTGGTCTTAGGTCATTATTACGAACAGCAGAAAAAGACAAAGTTCCTTTAACTGATTTAACTTTAAATATTAAAGATCAAATTATTAGAAACATTGGTCAAAGTTCAAATGTAAAAAGTGCATATGTAGAAAATGAAGGCATTTATGTTATGTCATTTGTTGATAAAAATATTCAATATGTTTTTGATTTTAAACATACAACTCCTGAAGGTACACCACGAATTACTACTTGGACATTTGAAAATGATAGAGAACCAGCGAGTATGATTAATACAGAATTATTTAGTGGTTTGTTAATTGGTCAAAAAGATGGGAGTATTGCAGGTTATGAAGGATATTTTGATACCGATATGTCATTTGTGTCTAGTGCAGTTGTTTTTACTAATTTTGGGATTGCTGCTGATGTATCTTCTATATGGATTACATTAGGTGAAAGTTTTACTGCCTCAATATTAAAAAAATTAATGTTTGTTATGGAAGGTGGTTCTGGTGCAACTCTAGGAATACAATGGTATAAAGATTATTCTATAACACCATCAGCAACAACACAAATTAGTTTAGCACCTTCAACTTCTGGCACTACTGCTTTATGGGGTGCAGCTACATCTTTATTTGGTGCGTCTAAATTTACACCTTTATTTGGATTACAAGAATATATGACATCATTAACAGGATCGGCAAAAAATTTAAAATTAAATTTAAACTTTGTATCAAATGGTTACGATACATCATTACAAGAATTATCAATAATATCTTTACAGGGGAAACTTAGATGAGTAATTACACAATAGCAGTAAATTGGGCTGGAAAAGATGGACTTTCGGATAGCAATGCTGCCAAAGTAATCTCTGGTGCAGATTTTAATTCAGAATTTACAACAGTTAGAACAGCAATAAATTCAAAAGCAGACCTTAATGGTAATTCTTCTGAAGATTTTGCAATAGATAATTTAACTGTAGCAGGTGTACCAACTATACCAACAGCAAATGCAGGTACGAATACTACACAAGCAGCTAGTACAGCTTTTGTTACAACAGCTGTTGCAGCTTTAGATGCAGCAGCAATCAATAATATTGTTTATCCAGTAGGTTCTATATATACTAATATGGCAGTAGCTACAAACCCAGCTTCTTTATTAGGCGTAGGAACATGGGTAGCTTACGCCGAAGGTAGAGTTTTAGTAGGTAAAGCAGGTAGTGGTACGTTTGATGCATTAGATGAAAATCTTGGTGCTGAAACACATACATTAACTGCTGCACAACTACCATCTCACACGCATACTTTAACAACTTTTAACACCGGGCCACCAAATAATAATTTCCAACCTTCTTATGCATCTGCTGGTATTTCTAATTCAGCAATTAGTACTGGTTCAGTAGGAAGTGGTTCGGCTCACAATAACTTACAACCATCTGTGACAGTTCACATGTGGAAACGCACAGCATAGGAGATAAAAATGGCACACGGAGGATTTCATGGTGGTGATAGATCTGGGGCACAAGGTAATTATACTACTGGCACACCTAGAACAACTGCTGCACAAAGATACAATCAATCAAAATCAAATAGATACCCAACCAATAATTACGAAGCAGATTTTAGGTTTAGACAAGAAGGAATGAATAGAGGTCAAACTAGAAAACCTAGAGGTGGATTTAGTTTTCCTTTAGGTGGTTTTGGGGGTGGTGGTCGTAGAGGTTCTGAATTTGCTCAAATGGATTTAGACTATCAAAACGAATTAGATAAAAGAGTTTTTGAAAGATCTACACCAGATGTAACTGGAGTAGGTGGTACTGTCCGTTGGGATAGAGAAAAAAACATGCTTACTACAGCTTTGTCTGATGAAAATCAAGCTATCTATGATGCTATGTTTGCAAGACAAAATATGTTTGGTAATCAAGCAGAGGCTCTTGGTGCAGGTGGTATAGATGCTATGACACAAAGAAGATTTGATCAAAAAAGAGCTTTATATGCAGAGTCAGATGCAATAGAAGAAGCTAGAAGATTAGAAAGAGAACAAAATACAGGTGCGTCTACAACTGCAAAATATTATGGTAGTAGAGCAGCAGGTGATAGAATTGATTCAAGAAATATGCAGTTAGAAAATGCAGCTTTTGGTGAAGCACAAGGACTATATCAAAGTGCTATGGACAGGCAAAGACAAGATATTACGCAAATGGGTTTATTAGGCAACATAGCTAACAACATGAAAGTTATGCCTACACCTAACACACAAGCAAATATGCTAGGTGTTAGTAATGCTTCAACTGCAATGTACGATTTACAAGCAATGGAAGCTGCAAAAAAATCAAAAGGTAAAAGTGATGCATGGGGATCTATTTTAGGAAGCATCTTTAGTTAATTAGGAGATTAGAATGGCAGAACAATTTTCAATGCCAAGCATGTTTGATACAAGATATGCTATGGACAGACAAATGGAACTTGATGCTCAAAAGGCAGGACAAGTAGGTGGTGGTGGTAAACGATACGGAATGTACTACAACTCTTCATTACTTGGTGATAGAGATAATGCCTCACTTATGAGTTTAGCAGGTATGTTTGGTGGCGGTGACCCAAGAATGCAAAAGCAAAATGCCATTGATAGTATTATGCAACAATATCCTAATCCAGAAAAACCAGAAGATTTTACAGCTATAGGAAATGCTTTGCGTACAGCAGGTTTATATGATGAAGCAGCTAGAGCCGATAAGATGGCTAGTGATATGACAACTGAAGCATTAAATGTTTATAAGGCTCAAACTGATCGTATGAATGCTTTATCTTCATCAACAACAGCTAATACAAAAGCACCTACTAGAGATGAAACTGATTATATAAAAACAGTAGATGGCAAACAAATTGTTTATACAAAAACAGAACAATATGATTCAAAAACTAAGTCTTGGACATTTGTTTCAGAAGCACCTAAATATGCTCCAGATAAACCAACTGCAACTATGCAAGATTTAATGGCTGCTGCAGCAGTTGTTGATAATAAAGATGGAACATATGGGTGTGATTTAAACAATTCAGCATGTTGGATAGAAGCTACAGCTATATATCATGCAACAACAACTAAAGAAACTACTCTTGACGCTGCATTCTCTGGAGTTGCAGGTGAAGAAATATCTAATCAATTTAAAAATGCTCAAAAAGCATCAGAGAATATTAATACTATTGATGCTTCTTTTAATGCTTTAAATTCAGGTGATCCTATTACAGGTTTTGCAGCAAATATGAGATTAGGACTAGCTAAAATGATTGGTGCTGTTTCTGGTGATGAAGATAAAGATGTTCAAGCAACTGAAGTATGGTTAGCTACAACTGGTAAATTAGTTGCTGAATTATTAGCTAGTGGTGCCTTTGGTGCTGGAACAGGATTGTCAGACAATGACCTTAAATTTGCTAAAGCTATGGTCGGTGGAGATGTTAATTTAGATGAAGGTTCTATTAGAAGAATTTTATACATTAGAAGACAATTAGAAAATTTAAAAATAAATAATTGGAATGCTGAATATGAATTATATCCAGAGTTAGTTCAAAATAACTTATTAAAGTTTTATTCAGAAGAACAAATTATGCAAGAATCAGTTCCTTGGAATACAGATAATTTGTACATGAAACCACCACCAGGATATTTTATTTATCAAGACACAGAATATTTTTGGCCAGCAACGCAATATGATGTAGATACAGTTGTTTTTGATGGTAAATCATGGACTGTACATGACAAAAATGGTTTTGATTTAACTAAGGAATATATAGCAAATATTGCACAGGAATAATTATGACAACATTAAATTTAGATAGAAATCAAATAACACAATCAACAGATATTGATGGTGTTAATGAACAAATTTTAAATGCAGATTTTGACGGACTAGAATTAGATCGTACTTTAATTTCTTTTATGGATGATGACGACATACCTTATGCAGGTGATAAATCTTTTTGGGATAGAACAATAGCAGATTTGTATAAAAGAGTTGATCAAGTACAAGAATCTAGAGAAAAGTTTGCTAATAAAGAAATTACTTTACCAGAGCATGTATTACATTCTTTTGGAAAAGGAGGTGCTGGAACTGCATCAGATCTTATTTTTAATGTTGTCGCTGAAACTATTGATGAAACATGGGATGGAATAGAAAATACGTCTAATTTTATAGAGCCTGGATTTCGCATGATTTTGCCAAAAGGAGTAGAAAATACTTTAGATGCAACTGATAAAAGAATAGTAGATATGTTAACAAAATGGTGGAACAATTCAACAGGAGCAGAGGCTGGAAGAAAAGCTATTGATGGTGGAGTTAAAATGTATGAAGCCTGGAAAGAAAAAAACCCAAGAGCAGCTATGAATCTGGAGTCTATTTTAGATATAGGTGTTATATTTGCACCTGTTGGAAAAGTAATTCCTTGGGGAAAAGGTAAACCTGAACGGACTATATTTCAAAAAAGTTCTGACAATAACCTGCGTTTAGCTGGTTTACAAGGAACAAGAAATAAATACGACAAATTACATCATCAGTTATATGGAAAACAGGCAATTAATGATAACAATATAGGTCGTGTAACTAACGAAGGAATAGGCCGAGTACAAACTATAAATTATAATCAATTTGAATTAGACTTTATGGACACTTTATTAGCTAATGGTGTTAAAAATGGTGCAAATCCAACTCAAAATAATGCCGCAATAACTGTTGCTTTAGAAGGTTATGCTAAACAACTTAAAAATGAAATTGTAAAAGCTGGAAGTGGGGCTAAAGCACCTATACCTTGGACAGAAGTTAAAAGCAGTTTAACAAAAAAAATTGATGATTTAATAGATTCAAATCCTATTTTTTCAGAAGCAGGTCAACAAACTGTTATTAGACAAAATTTAGAAAGAATTTTTAAACTTATTGATGAAGGCAAACACAAAGGTAACGCTTTAGGTGTTTTTGAATTAAGACAATCTTATGATGATTTTATAAGACGTAATGCAAAAGCAGGAAAATTAGATGCATCTGTTAATAAAACTGCTATGGATGAATCAGTTAAAGTTATTAGAACTGCTTTAAATGATATAGTTGCTGCTAAATTACCAAATACACCAGTTAAAGAATTATTAGGTGTACAAAGTACAATGTACAGGGCTAGAGAGTTAATTCTTCCAGCTCTTCAAGCAGATGCAAAACACTCAGTTCAAAGAGTTTGGAAAAATCTTAATAGTGGTATTGGTTTAAAAATGGATTACAACAGAATGATGGCAGTTGCATTTGGTGGTTCTGCTTATGGAGCCGCTGCTATGACAGGTGCTAGTCTTATGGCAGCTGTTGGTGTAGCAGGTGGTGGTTTTCTAGCAGCAGTTGCTTTACAAACAAGAGCAACTAAAATAGCCTTAGGTAAAACTTTAGCATTAATGGATAAAGCTATAGCACTTCCTGGAGCAAATCCAAATGTTGTAAAAGCATTATCATCAGACAGAGCTGCTATTGCAGAATTATTTAAAAGACCTATTGAAAAACAAGAGGAAGAATAGTTATGACAGAAGAACAAAAAAGAATGTTATCGGGAATGTTTAAAAACTATTTTCCTACTGATATAGATTATATGGATATACAAGAGTTTGATGCAGATGGCAAAGCGATTCCTATAATGGTACAAAAATTAGTTGAACAAGACTCAACTCCTAAATCTCAAGATTCTGTTCATGCTGCAGCAGATTTAGCAAAAGAAATTAAAGCAGAAATACAAAGATTGTTAAAAACAGTTGGCACAAATAAAAATAAAGATAAAGGTATGTTGTCTACTGCTAAAGAAAAGAAAATTGCAGAGGGTTATCATGAGATGCCAGATGGATCTGTTATGGCCGATTCTGAAATGGAAGAAGAATATAGTAAAGATGTAACCAAAGACCTAGATAATGAAGGCAGAGGTCTTAAAGGTTACACACCACCTAGTGAGCCACAAAAAAGAGGTTATAAACAAGATGATGCTGGTAACTATAGTGTTGATACGACAGATGACTATTGGCAAACTCAATTAGGTTATGAGGCTGCTATGGATTTATACGGAACTAAACCTGCATGGGTTAAAGAGCCATCTCTTATATACAATCCTAAAACTAAAAAGTATGATCCTATAAAAATACCAGAGTTTGTAGACCTTAAACCTAAAGTAGATACAAAGGCTTTCGCATAATGAATGGAATGTTAACTGATTTAATACAAGATTATGCAGCTTCATTATATGCGGTAACACCTGGAAGAGATGTCGCAAATAACCTTGGTAATCTTGCAGCACAAGGAGCTCAATTCGTACAATCGTATGCAGGTATTGATGCTGGACTTCAGTTTGAAACTCCAGAACAAAAAGCATATCTAAAAAATATTATGCTTAATCGAATAAGAGAAACTGGCAATCTTACTGATAATGAATTAGGTTATTCAGATTATGATGTCAATGCAAAATGGAGTACACCTTATAGCATACCTACTTCAACTGGTCTTTTTAGTCCAAATGCTGCATATCAAAATACATTAGGAGCAGGTGGTTTTAGTGTTCCCGAAACAGGTGGATCTGTTAATTTTAACAAGTCTGGAACTGTCTATGATTTTAATAGAAATGATGGAGGTTTTGGTATTGTCAATCAAGGTGGATTAGCAAGACAACCTTTACAACATTACACTCCAGATATAACTATAACACCAAAAGATATATTTAATATATTTGGTGGTGGTGCAATGATGAGGGTAAATAACGAAGATAGACCCGAAATTAGTTCATATCGGCCTTCAAATCCTTGATTTAAGACCCCTAAAAAGATTTAGGCAGGGGTTAGCTTAAGGGTTTTTGTAAAGATTGAGCCATATCTACTGTCAATTCACCATTAATAGAGAACAATTTAATCATTGCTGATCTTGATATTCCATACCTAGCTGCTTTTGCATCTATCAACGCTAAATCTTTAGCATCAACCTTTATATTTATTTGGTGTATTACACTTCCCTTTGCCATCTTTATTT
>Ga0209634_1003638_pt1 | contig 10333 bp, 9 predicted proteins | sample LinPmetageLP40_FD_184043 | JGI IMG/M metagenome (GOLD analysis project Ga0209634, IMG submission 184043) | Marine viral communities from the Pacific Ocean - LP-40 (SPAdes) (version 2) | ecosystem: Environmental > Aquatic > Marine > Oceanic | place: Pacific Ocean | collected 2010-08-26 | reverse complement strand
ATATTTAAAATTATGTTGTTTACGCGAAAATTATTTTCACAGATAAAAAAGAACTTCTATGATGTGCCTGTGATAGCGATCATCGGTGCTAGACAGGTTGGTAAGTCTACATTAGCAAAGCAGTTGCTAAAAAATAGCGAAGAGGTTATTTATCTTGACTTAGAAACAAAAATAGATAAACAATTATTAGAAGAGCCCTATGACTTTTTCCTTAGAAATCGATCAAAAATTATTTGCATTGATGAGATACAATTGCTACCAGAGATATTTTCAGAAATCAGGAGTTTTGTTGATAACAATGCGGAGGCTAAATTTTTGGTTTTAGGGTCGTCTTCTCCAGAGTTGCTAAGGCAAAGTGCAGAAACTTTGGCAGGAAGGATTTTTTACTACGAGCTTACCACATTGCTCTGGCAGGAAATTTCTCAAGAAATTAACTTTAAATCATATTGGCATAGAGGTGGTTTCCCCAAAAGTGTGCTAGCGCGGAATAAACAAGTGTCTTTTTTATGGAGAGAAAATTACATTAAAACATTTTTAGAGAGAGATTTAAGAATGTTTGGATTTAACATTCCATCAGAGGTGATTCGCAGACTATGGATCATGCTGGCACATATCAATGGACAGGCTTTGAACTATTCACAATTGGCAAATTCTATGGGGATTAGTCAACCGACAATTAGACACTATGTATCTATTCTACATCATACTTTTATGCTAAGAATTTTGCCTCCATTTTTTGTAAACGTAAAAAAGCGATTGGTAAAAACGCCAAAAGTATATGTGCGAGACACAGGAATTTTACATAGTTTGCTAGGTGTCAAAAGTTTTGATGAACTTTATGACCATCCGACTTATGGTAGCTCTTGGGAAGCACTTGTTATAGAAAACATTATTTCAAAATATGCTTCTTGGGAATATTTTTATTACCGTACATCAAATGGTGCCGAAATCGATCTTGTTTTAACTATGGGGAACAATATTATAGCCATAGAGATAAAATCATCAACACTACCCAAGCTCACAAAGGGATTTTGGTCTGCAATGGAAGATGTTAATCCAACAGAGGTCTATGTCATCGCACCAGTTAAGATGGCATTTCCTTTACAAAAGAACGTCATGGTATACCCACTACAAGAATTTTTAGAAAGAGAATGATTTGAGAGTTTAGCTAAGCTCTTTTGAACTCGCTGTATCTTCTAAAGATAGCTACCGTAAATCCTAGCATCAGAATCAAGGTGCCAATCCAAAGTACATTGATCAGGGGTTTCTCTAAGGCCTTCATCACTATCCAGCTTTTCTGAGTGGTACTATACCCCAATATAATGGTTCCTTTTTCAGGATGGATATTGAGAACAGTGATCTTTAGTCCCAAGTCTGGAATTTCGTCAGGTATCCGACCAACTAAGCCATCTTTAATAACAAAAATTGGTTGTATGAAATAGTCTCTGGTTTCTCCCTGAACTTTGATGGTTGCTTTCACAGCGACATCTTCAGCACTAAGATTTACACCTTCAACCCGTTCTATCCGTTCCATGTTAGTAAGTGTAGCTACATAGTCATTGACAAAGAAATTGCCGTTGACTGCTATTTCTGTTTCCTCCATTTCAGTCCATTCTTTTTCTTCATCAGGATTCGGAATAGAGGAGACATGGGTGTAAAGATCTTTTCCTAAGTTTCGCTTGATATCTGGAGAGGCCAAAAGCCCCATGGCTTCATTGACTTGTGCTCTCGGATAGAGTGTGAAGAGGTTACTATCGCTGTCTAGATATTCGATCTTGTAATAAGTATTCTCTGGAACGATTTCGATGGTGTCGTACTCTTGATAATATTCAAATCCTTCTTTTGAAATGTTGGTTTTTGCAACTACTTCGTATTCATATTTGGTCGTGTGAAAGTCATTCTTATTGATAAAGATGCCATGCTCACGGTCTTCTATAAAGTCCCCACGATAGGTTATATCATATCCAGCCATGGTACGGGGCTCGTTGAGAAACAAGAGTAAGTTTTCATTATTGAATTCATCGTCTGCCTCTTTGGAAATAAGCAGGCCAGTATTGTTAAGAGAAACTACTTTGGAGTATCCCGAAGAAGCGAGTATGCCGATCAGCATTAATGCCACACCAATGTGCGCAATCGAGCCACCAGACAATTTCGGATTGACTTTCAGTGTTTTTATAAGAATGCTGCCATTAGCGACAATGGAATAAATACTACAAATCATTAAAAGCATGTAAGCAGGGTTACTAATTCCAGTCAAGGCAATGATAATGGCAGCAATAAGCAGTGTCAAAATAACTGGTGTCTTCAGGCTATTGACCAATGTGGTTTTGTCCATTTTCTTCCACCAGAAAAACTGCGCTGTTCCAGATAGCAAAGCAATGCCAATTGCGAACCATAGCTGGAATTTGGTGTAAAAACCTATTTGATCTGCTGGAGGTGCTATATTTGATATAATCCCTATCCAACCTAAAAAAGTATTATATACGGGGATGGATGTAGGCAATATCACTTGGAATCCCATTAGGCACAAGATTGTGATTCCTATAAATACCCAAAACTCTCTAGAGTAAGTTGATACTTCCTTGTCGGTTGTCGGTATACTTTTCCATCGGTACCACGCAAAAATAATTGCAACAATAGTGAAGAACAGTAAATAGACTAGCAATTGTCCAGAAAGTCCCAAATCGGTAAATGAATGTACTGATGCATTGCCCAAAACACCACTTCTAGTTAAGAAGGTAGAGTAAAGAATAAGTATAAATGTAGAGATGACCAGTATGATCGATGTCTTCAATGCCGCTTTGCTATTGCTATAAATGATCATCGCGTGAATCGAGGATACCAAAATAATCCATGGCACATAAACAGCATTTTCCACAGGATCCCAGTTCCAATACCCTCCAAAGTTAAGCGTCTCGTATGCCCAATATCCTCCCATCAAGATCCCGAGACCAAGTATTGCTGCAGAAAATAATGCCCAAGGCAATGTTGGTTTGATCCATTCTTTGTATTTGCCTTCCCAAAGCCCAGCTATGCAGAAAGCAAAAGGAACAAGTGTAGTGGCAAACCCTAAGAACAATACTGGAGGATGGATTACCATCCAGTAATTTTGCAACAATGGATTAAGCCCATTCCCATCCTGTGGAATAAAATTCGGTTGCATGGTAAATATCGGAGCATCAAGTGCATCTCTCAACAATATGAAAGGCGTGCTACCTATTTTGAAGTTGACTAAGGGAATCACAACTCCTAGAATCATCGAAGCTAGAAATGCCTGTACCAACGAGACTATCGTCATCACCTTATTTTCCCATTGACGACTAGTAAACATCAATACTATTCCGAGAATGGAATGCCAAAATAACCAAAGTAAGAAGCTTCCTTCCTGCCCTTCCCAAAAACAAGAGATCATGTAGTGTGTTGGAAGTTTGGTAGAAGAGTGACTCCAAGCGTAATGATACTCAAAGTAATGATTGTATATAATTGAGAACAGACAAAAAACTATTCCGAGAACTGAAATTGTGTGGATACCAAAGGCTATTCGACCATTGGTGTTCCATTGTTTTTGATGGGCAAAATCCTCTAGTGAACTTGCTTTGAAATAGGAAAAAGCTGCTACTAATGCACTAACAAAGCTAAGGATAACGAATAGATGACCGAGATCACCAATAAAAGTATGGATCATAAATTGGTGGCTATCAACTAGCTTTTATTTCTTCCTCTTGGTATTTTGAAGGGCATTTTAGTAGTATTTTATCCGCAACAAAAAGGTCTTTATTGTATGAGCCAATTATCACTACTTGTTCTGATCTTTGAAAGTCAGCTGGCATCGGCTCGTTGTAATACACCTCCTGAGCCATTTCATTTTCATCAAGCATTACAAAAGAGAAGGATAGTTTGTCAGGACTTGGATGGATATCTTGCACCTGTCCATGGTCATCTTTTCGTAAAGTACCCACTACATGAACTTTGGTTGAGCTATTGTTTTCAGCTATATTTTTCGCCTCTTGGAATGTGACGTAAGAGCTAGTATCTCCAGCAGTAGAGATCATTATGGTGACTGCTACTGCAATAATTCCGATAGCGAGAATGTGTGACTTCTTCATGTTTATAAAATTAATTGTCCTCTCCTTTTTCGAGCTTTGATACTTTACGATCAATATGAGTAGTGTACCCAATCAGCCCAATTAAGATAATCAGTACTATGGTTACTACCACGTATATTTTACCCTCGCTGCGCATCGTGTCCGCCATTTCTACTTCCTGATTGTTATAGTCGGCATCAGAAACGGGAATTTTTTCTTGAGCAAAAGCCGTCAGGCTTATGAAGAAAAAGAAGATGTATAATATTTTTTTCATATTCTAATAAGTGTTGCGCTTTTCGGCAATGGCGCTTATTCTGATTAATAAACTGGTAATCCATACCCCCATCAATGTCCATCCGATCACTGCGGGATAGAAAACTAATCTCAAATTGCTATCTAAATCATACGCATTAAATCCTGGGTTTCCTCCGTTTCCCGGGTGTAGTGAATCTGTCAATCTAGGCAAAACGAACAACAATGGAATCAACGCGGCAAACGCAAAAATGTTATATACGGCACTTATTCGTGCTTTTTGCTGTGGATCTTCCAGGCTTCCTCTCAATACAAAATATGCTGCGTAAATTAGTAAGCCGATGGCCGCGGCATTTTGTTTAGGATCACCACTCCACCATTCTCCCCACGTGAACTGCGCCCAGATCATTCCAGTAAGTATCCCTAGAACTCCTAGTACCATTCCCACATTTGCAAAACTCACAGCAATCATATCATTTTTTGAATCGGATGAGGATAGGTATTTGATGGAATAAATGACAGATACTGTCAGTAGAATTATCATCCCAAACCACATTGGTACATGGAAGTGAAGTGCTCTAATTGTTTCGTTAAGTATATTGAGCCGAGGAGCATCAAATAAAAAACCTCCAATAACAGTATATATGAGCAATAATGCTGCGATAAATTTCCACCAATTACGCTTCATGATAGTGCGTGCTTTTATGTCAACAATGGAATGGAGAGTATTTCCTTTCCATTAATTTCGCCAAAGATAAGGGAATAGTACGTAAGTTACCGCACCCACAATTAGATTTATTGCTCCTAATGTCAACAACTCATTTGAACTACTAGACCATTCCAAGCCATCTATCGCATTTTTGGATATTTTGATCACCATCATGAGCATAGGAAGGATGATTGGAAAACTAAGAATCGCCATTAAGGTAGTACTGTTGTTGGCTTTTGAGGAAATACCAGACACCATGGTCAAAGTGATGGAAAAGCCGACAGCAGCCATAAATACATCAATGAGAAATAAACCAATATTGGTTACTGGTGAGCCCATAACTAAGCTGTAACAACCAAATCCAACCAATGCTAGAATGACCAACATTACCGTATTGTATATCACCTTCGCAATGATGATATGTTGTGGAGAGGCAATCGTGTAATAATAGAGTTGTCTTCCTACGGACTGACCAATAAAACTCTTCGTGACAGAGTTGACCGCTGCAAATAGTATGATGATCCAGAATAGCGCATTCCATGAGATAGGACTAATGACATTGCTCTTAAGGCCAAAGCTCAGGTAGCAGACGAAGATCGTACTGATCAAATACAAAAGAATGCCATTGAATGCGGCTTTTTGCCGCCACTCTAGTAGAATTTCTTTTTGGATGAGGGCTTTAAGCAAAATTATGAATTAGCAGAAATTTCTTGATCCAGTTTTCTAAGGTAGGAATTCAATTCCTTGAAAATAATGAACCCTACCGCAACTAAAAACCCAAGGAATAAACCGATTACTATGCTTATGGATAACTTAGGGCTGGCAGGTTTTTTAAACGCAACGAAACCTTCTATGAGCTGTATACTGTTAGATAATTCTAAGCTGTTTTGATAACCAATCTCATCTTTATAAAGTGTGAGAGCTTCAGAATAAACGGTAGTAGGATCGAGAATTACTAAGTTGTTACTACCAGATTTCTGACTTAGTAAATTCTGATTGATCTGTGTTTTTAGACTGTCAATTTCCTTGATTTCTTGTCCAACTTTAGAGATAAGTTTTTCCAATCTGTTTTTGCTCAAATTCACTCTTTTTTTAACATATTCATTATTTTCCAAAAATGAAATGAGACCAAATTGAAGATCTTTCAAAATTGCATTGCTAGTTGTTTCCACATGGATTTTAAAAATTCGATTTTTGGTAGCGTCTTCTGTTGCCCCAGTTTCAGAAATACTTTCAACCTGGATACTGGATATAAAGGATGATTGATCAATGCTAAGACTCAATTTTTCCGATAATAAAGCAGTATTTCCTTCTTTAATAAGTCGTTCTAAGGTTTCCGTTAGCGTATTGCTATAAGCCTCGGTTAAAATACTGGATTGAATAATCATATCACTTTCATATTTGGGAGTTTGGAGTTGATATGCTCCAATACCAAGCCCAATTCCCACTATTGTGGATAAAAATATGATTAATTTATATTTTGAAATGCTCTTAACAATTTTTAACAATAAGATACCTAAATCAATTTCGTCATCAGTATTTTGATTGTTTGTAGAATTTATCATAGTCAGTTCTTTTCTATGCAATTTTATGAAATCTATGTTAGTTATCGTACTGGTTGTAAATAAATAATTAATTTTGAGGCATAAATTTAAATGCGCAAAATGCAAAACATCGCGATAATAGGATTAGGGTATGTAGGACTCCCCTTGGCAGCGGAATTTGGTAAAAAGCACCCTACTATTGGGTTTGATATAAATCAAGTACGAATAGGAGAGCTTAGAGAAGGATATGATAGAACTTTGGAAATGACCAATGAAGAATTAAAAGCTTCTGGTGAGTTGTCATTTACATATCTTTTGGAGGATATTTCTAATGCCAACATTTTCATAGTGACTGTTCCAACCCCTATTGACAAATTTAAAAATCCCGACTTAACTCCATTGGAGCGGGCGAGTGAGGCAATAGGCTCTATACTCAAAGAGGGGGATATTGTGATTTATGAATCGACAGTATATCCAGGTTGTACAGAGGAAGTATGCGTTCCAATTTTGGAGAAAGTAAGTGGTTTGAAATACAATGATAATTTTCATTGTGGTTATTCACCGGAAAGAATTAATCCCGGAGACAAACAACACAGGCTCCCTACTATCAAAAAAGTGACAAGTGGCAGTAATCCAGACATTGCTGAAAGAGTTGATGAGCTGTATAAGAGTATCATTACAGCAGGCACACATAAGGCAAGTTCTATCAAGGTGGCAGAGGCGGCTAAGGTAATAGAAAATTCTCAGCGTGATTTGAACATAGCATTTGTGAACGAACTGGCCTTAATTTTTGATAAACTTGAAATAGACACACATGATGTTCTTGAAGCTGCATCCACCAAGTGGAATTTCTTACCCTTTAAGCCGGGACTCGTGGGAGGACATTGTATAGGAGTAGACCCTTACTATCTGACACATAAAGCAGAAAGTATTGGATACCGACCAGAAGTAATATTGTCTGGAAGACGCATAAATGATAACATGGGTAGCTATGTTGCTTCTACCGTTGTTAAAATGATGATTCAAGAGGGGATTCCAATTAGAGGTGAGCGAGTGCTAGTATTAGGGATTACTTTTAAAGAAGATTGTCCAGATATTAGGAATAGTAAAGTAATTGACGTTGTCGATGAACTTAGAACCTATGGCGTGGAAGTAGATGTTTATGATCCAATGGCAGATAAGGAAGAGGTGATGCAAGAATATGACATAGAATTGACCGATAAAATAACTCATAAATACAAAGCAGTGATAATGGCGGTTTGTCATGAAGAGTTTGATTCACTGAATTGGGCGCAAATCAAAATACCTAACGCCATAGTCTATGATATTAAAGGAAGATTGGATGCTTCACTAGTGACAAAAAGACTGTAAGTTGTAGCGTATATTAGGGTACATAAATAAACAAACTAAGAGTGAAAATAGCGGTTGTAGGTACAGGATATGTAGGTTTAGTTACAGGAACTTGTTTTTCAGAAACGGGTAATCAAGTAACATGCATAGATATAAATGTTGATAAAGTTGCTCAGCTTAAAAATGGAGTTATCCCTATCTATGAGCCAGGACTTGACGTGTTGTTCGAGCGAAACGTCAAACAAGGAAGATTAAAGTTTACTACATCTTTGGCTGAAGGGATTGAAGGTGCTGAGATAATATTTTTAGCGTTACCAACTCCTCCTGGTGAGGATGGGTCTGCTGACTTACAATATATTCTTAAAGTAGCTGATGATCTTGGTTCGTTATTGGATCAGTATGTAGTCATAGTAGATAAAAGCACCGTCCCTGTGGGGACTGCTGTAAAGGTGAAGAATGCTATAAGTGAACAGTCAAATGTGGATTTCGATGTAGTCTCAAACCCTGAGTTTCTTAGGGAGGGAGTAGCGGTAGAAGACTTCATGAAACCAGATCGTGTTGTTGTCGGAACTACCTCAGAAAGGGCCAAAAAAATAATTAGTAGACTTTATGCACCTTTGGTACGGCAAGGAAACCCAGTAATATTCATGGATGAAGCATCTGCTGAATTGACTAAGTATGCTGCTAATTCTTTTTTGGCTACTAAGATTAGTTTCATGAATGAAATTGCTAATATCTGTGAATTATTGGGAGCAGATGTAGATGCAGTAAGAAAAGGCATTGGGACAGACACACGAATTGGAAAGCGATTTTTATTTCCAGGTATAGGATATGGAGGTAGTTGTTTCCCCAAAGATGTACAAGCCTTGCATAAATCTTCCAAAGATACTGGATACGACTTTAAAATTTTGGATGCGGTAATGTCTGTCAATGAAGATCAAAAAACCAAATTGATCGCAGAGGTTATAAAGCACTTTAATGGAGATCTAACTGGTAAAACTATAGCGATTTGGGGGTTGGCATTCAAGCCATATACCGATGATATTAGAGAGGCACCTGCATTGGAGAATATTAAAATTTTACTTGAACTAGGTGCTTCGATTAAAACTTATGACCCAGAAGCTATGCATAATGTAAAATCTTTAATTGGTGATAAAATCACATATTCCGAAGATGAATATCAAGCAGTTGATGGGGTTGACGCATTAATGATTATGACAGAATGGCCCGTGTTTCGGACTCCTGATTTTGATCAACTTGGTATCCAAATGAAAAACAAAGTAATCTTTGATGGGAGAAATTTGTTTGATTTAGTGGAGATGGAAGAAAAAGAATTCAAATATATAAGTATAGGTAGAGCTAAAGTTAATGGATAAAAAACCCAAAATATTGATTACTGGAGGAGCAGGATTCTTAGGGTCTCATTTATGTGATAGGTTTGTAAATGAAAATTATCATGTGATAGCGATGGACAACCTTATCACTGGAGACCTGAAAAATATTGAGCATCTTTTTGAAAAAGAAAATTTTGAGTTTCACAATCATGATGTTTCCAAGTATGTACATATATCTGGTGATTTAGATTACATTCTGCACTTTGCATCGCCTGCTAGTCCGATTGACTATCTGAAAATTCCTATTCAAACATTGAAAGTGAGTTCTTTAGGGACACATAATTTACTGGGATTAGCTAGGGCAAAAAATGCCAGAATCCTGGTAGCCTCAACGTCTGAAGTTTATGGCGATCCATTAGTTCACCCTCAGACAGAAGAATACTATGGCAATGTGAATCCAGTTGGGCCTAGAGGAGTTTATGATGAGGCTAAAAGATTTCAAGAGGCTATTACAATGGCTTATCATACCTATCATGGTGTTGAGACGAGAATCATTCGAATATTCAATACCTATGGGCCTCGCATGCGATTAAATGACGGTAGAGTACTTCCTGCTTTCATCGGGCAAGCTCTACGTGGGGAGGACTTGACCATATTTGGTGATGGTTCTCAAACGAGGTCATTTTGCTATGTTGATGATTTGGTAGAAGGGATCTATCGGTTGTTGATAAGTGATTATGTGTACCCTATGAACATTGGTAACCCTGACGAAATTACCATTGGAGAATTTGCTGAAGAAATCATCAAGTTGACAAATACTACACAGAAAGTGATTTATAAATCATTGCCAGAAAATGACCCTAAACAACGTCAGCCAGATATTAAAAAAGCAAAAGAATTGCTTGAGTGGGAGCCAACAGTCAGTAGGGCTGAGGGATTGAAGATTACTTATGAGTACTTCAAATCACTTAATACTGAAGAACTATATGCCAAGGAACACAACACGTTCGAAGGGTATATTAAATAAAAAAGTGACAAAAATACTTGTGACAGGAGGAG
>Ga0209634_1003637_pt1 | contig 10334 bp, 14 predicted proteins | sample LinPmetageLP40_FD_184043 | JGI IMG/M metagenome (GOLD analysis project Ga0209634, IMG submission 184043) | Marine viral communities from the Pacific Ocean - LP-40 (SPAdes) (version 2) | ecosystem: Environmental > Aquatic > Marine > Oceanic | place: Pacific Ocean | collected 2010-08-26 | reverse complement strand
CTGTCATAATCATTATCATTTCTTCAGTGCTTGTATCTGTTTCAGGCATAATCTCCTCCAGTAATTGTGTTTTTATCATTTCATTAGCACCAGATTCATAACCTATTCTGCCACCATCTTTTTTACCCCCAAAGAAATTAGTTAAGTAACTTGCGTACTCTTCTTGTTTGTCTGCTTTAGTTACTTCATCATACTCTTCTGGAGTTATTTCTACTCCAGCGTCCGCTGCTAATGCTTTAGCTTCTGCGTATGATCCAGCGAAAGCTACTGCTCCTAATACTGCTGCTTTGTCCAAAATAGGTTTTCCGTCTTTACCAGGTTTAGTAAATACTGCTTTACCAAATTTTTTACCTAACTCTAAAGCTTTATTACCTGCTTCTCTATAATCAAAATTTTGAACCTTCTCTGCTGCAGTTTTAAATAAATTAAATTCTTGTGACGCTGCTTGTTTAACATCACCTACTAAAGCCATGTCGGAAGCGTCTACTAATGCACTTGTTGCATTAGGAACATATGATAATTCACTAGCGTTAGCTACATTACCACCTGTTAATCCTTCAGTGAATAGTCCTATCTGTTCTGCGTTAACAGCTCTACCTTTAGAGGCTATTTGTTCTCCTAATATACTTGCATCACCTGTAGTTCCTATACCTTGAACTTCTTGAACGGGTTGACCTAATTTAAATCCTGATTGAGTACCTAATGGAGGACTGAATCCTGCTTTAAGTCCTTCTAGTCCGCCTCTAAATGCTCCACCTGTTTGAAAAGGATTACCTTGTAATTCTGCTCCACCTAAATATCTAGCACCTTGACCTAGTCCATAAGTTAAAGCCCCACCTTTTAAAGAGTCTCCAATACTTCCTGTTTGATCAAACGTACCAATACCTGACATTGCTGCTGCAACTGCCGGGTTAAAGGGTGCAACGAAAGGAGCAGCTTTAACTGCAACTTCTGCTACTTCATTGGGTATAATTTTTCTAACAAATTTTTTAATAGAACTACCTAAGCCAAATTTCTCTCTGGGTGCAACTTGCATTATCCCGCCGTCCGCTTGTAATTGTCTGTTCATTAAAGATCTAGATATCGCCATAATTTAAATATATTTATACTGTTAAGCAGGCGTAGAAATCCTGTAAATATGATACTTTATTTGATTTTTTTACTATCGTCAACAGATTTGACAGGTCTTCCTGCTTGCCATAAATCATCTCTAAATCGACCCTTATAACAATACTCTCCAACATGAGTTATGGGAGCATCTATGTAAGCGTATACCTTACCACCTATATCCGTCCATCTTTGACAAAACCCAAAGTCTTCTCCAAAATATCTTTTAGTTTTAGGGTCATGCAATGTGTCAAATAAATTGTACATATTATCTTTTTTAACCTCTTTACCATTAATATTAGTAGGCTGATATATTTCTAAATGAGGATATTCTTCAATCATTTTATCAAATACATTTCTTTTAATCAACATACATCCAGTTGGAGCATGGGTGAGCTCCATTAATCCCTGGTTCACGGTTATTGAATTAGGGTCCTCTACTTTAACAGGAAAGGTAAATCCTGCTGTAGCCAAGTCTTTTTCATTATTGATAGCATCTTCTTTGGTGTTAAGTCTTCGCCATATCTTATCCCAACTTAAAAGTTTCATAGGATAAGGTAAACTAATTATGTCTTTATCAAACTCTAACATTTTAAAAATAGGCTTGTGATCAAAATCAATGTCAGAGTCTATAAATAATAAATGAGTATATTTATCTTCGTGATTTAAAAATTCTGCTACACATAAGTTTCTACCTTGTGTAACTAGAGATGATTTAAGTAATGTAAAACTACATTGTATTCCTTCTTTAGAACACGCCATTTGAAACTTTAACACAGCTTGACAGTAATGCATACTAACATCACTATGACAAGGAGTGCATACCATTATCTTGTGCGGTGAAGTACCTAAATTTATTTCGGTTACTTTATTTTCTACCTTATTGGTTTTAATTGTTTGATAGGTATCATCATTTGCTGTTTCGGTTTTATCTACGTTAAACCATATGGGTTCATTTGGCTTTGGCATTAAGAGCTCCTTTTAAAAATGTTGTCCACGCAGATGCTTGTTTAGGCCAAGAATAATATATCTGAGTGTAATTAGCTTGAGTGGTTAAATGACTATGTATCTGTGGCTCGTGTAAAGTTTCTGCAGCGGCAGCAATACCATAGGCAAACTTTTCTGCTAACGCTTTGTAATTACTGTCATAAGGAATATACATTGGAAACTCTGCTCCTGTTTCAAACAAAGCTCCGTAATCAGTTACTATACTATATAAACCCGCAGACATTGCTTCAAGTAAAGATATACATGAAGTCTCTTCAAAAATACTAGGATAAGCATACATGTTATAATCTGGTAAATGTTCTCTAATGTATTCATTTGGTTTATAACCAATGTAATTTACATTAGGTAAAGACTCAGCTTGTTCATACAATGCTCTATAATTGTAATCATTTTGTTCATGAAACTCTTTACCATATACCTCACATGAAGAATAAACATCTAAAGTAATTAATGGGTTTTTAATTAATTGCATTGCACCAAGTAAAACAGATAATCCTCTCCAGGGGGTGTTCTGATGAATTATTCTAATAGGTTTACCTTTTTTATAATGTGGAGATTGTTTTATTTTTTCAACTCCATTTTTAATAACCACACATTTTTCAGTGGGGATACCAAACATCATTCTAAATTTTTCATAATTCCAATGAGAATTAAAAACATACCAATCATATTTGTGATGATTAGCTTTATTTTTAAACCAAGGATATAAATTAGGTTGATCGTAAGAATTTTTTTGCCAAAGTACATTAAGTTTATTAGGATCTAAGGGTACTTTACCTGGTACACTAGTACAAATTTGTACTTGATCTAATAAATTTTTATCTACGTATTGATGTAGAAAACCTAATTGTAGTTCGGTGCCGCCTTTAGGGCTTTGGTTTCTTATTTTCATTCATAACTTTCTGGAAAACATCCAATCCTTTCGGTGAGATCTCGACTGTAACATCTGTTACAATATCAGGACCCTCTACTTTCTCTTTAGACGTTTCGCCTGTTTTTGTGTTTCTATAAATTGTTATGGTTGTACAATCTATTTTATGTATATTATCCGTTTTCATTCTCTCTGTTTATAAGCGCGTAACTTACAACACCTGTTATTTCATTTGCTGTTCCCGCTTGCATTTTTATAGCATCACCAGCTTCTAAATTCAAGGTGTTTTTTAACATGTTAACAGTCTCTTTATTTAAACCCTCATGACCAATAATGACATCACTGCCTCCTGATTTTTTTAAAAATAAATCAGTATCCACTGAACTAGCAGTATTGTGAACTGCTTGAACCGTTTTTACAATTGCTACCGCAGATACAGATATATTTAAAACTGTAGTCAAATTAGTTGTGCTCAAATTAAACACTTCGTTTCTATATTGTATTGTCATGATAAAAAATAATTAAAAGTATCTTGTTCGTTTTTTAAATCTTCTTGAAAAGAAAAGTTAAGTTGTTGTTTCATAGTTGTCATGGACTCAATAATTTGTCTTTGGTTTTCGACATCATATTCTAGTTTTGGTTCTGGTATATAGTTAGTTAATTTAGCCATTACGCTCTGTTTATTTTTCTTAATGTTTTAGCAAATCTAGCTCTTTGACCTAACTTGCCTTTTGCTTTAGCTGCTTTATTTAATTTATCTAAAGGTATCTTTTCACCTTTTTTAATATTTAAAGTCTTTCTTAAAGAACCTGGTTTTTTAATTGCTTTTTTAATGTTTAGTCTTTTTGTCATTATCTTCTCCCGTCTGGTTGAGCATCCATTCTAAAACTACCATAACGCCAAGTTTCACCTGCAGCATCATTCTCTATTTTTAATGATAGTAGTCTTCCTCTTGCTCGAGTATCTACTTTGTCTGTAGTAGAAGTTATTGTAAAGGGACCTAAAGGTGAGCCTGTTTGAGCGTCAGAAGGATAATCGGATATAAATAGTGTTACCTTAGAGTTACCTACTAAAAATTTATAGTCAGGCATAAATCTTCTCATTGACATAAATAATTCTCCATCATCAATATCAAAATCTCCAGATCTAATAAAAGCATTAATTGAAGTTCTACCGGAGCTATTGACTTGATCGTTTCCTGTTTCATGAACATAGTATATCGATGCTCCGTATAAATTAGTAATACCTAATATATTTGGAAACACTGGAGTAGTTGTTGATTCATAATCAGTTGCATAAGGTTTGTTAAATACACCTTGGTCTTGATAAGTAGTTCTATCTAAAGACGAAGTAGTCCAAACATTTTCTTGATAGTTATAGGTCACACATCTGTCTATTTGTTCTGATCCATCTTTTGGATAAAACCAATTTACTTCAGTATATAAAGAATTAGGTGCAGAATAAATGACATCAGATGCATTAAAGTTAAGACCTAGATTTCCATTTTGTGTTGTAAATACAAAATCTTCAACTAAACATGGAAGAGCTTTTACAGTACCGTCATACATAAAAAACCCGCCTTCATTAGACATCCAATACACTGCGCCATTAACATAACTTGCTGCGTGTTGTCCTATACACCCGCAGTTAGTACCCGCTTGTCTGACACTAAAAGTAAAAGGAGGACCTACAAATTGAATAACATAAGCAGCTGAATCTGTTAGCACAAAAACATAATCTTTACCTTGTAGGGCTGCTCTTATTTGGTTACCTGTATCTAATCTAAAAGTACCAGCTGTATTAGTTGCTGTGGGTAAATAAGTATTTAAATCTTCTTGGTTTGAGAATCTTACAAACATTGGATCTTGTGTAGCGGTATTACCAATAGTTGTTTCTGTTCCAAAGTGAAATAAATGTCTGTCTCTGTCTGAGACTAATGTAAATCTGCTTGCTGTTGGATTACTTGTTGTTACAAAATTAGATGTTGATTGAGAAGCTCTTATTCCTCTTGCACCAGATGCTCCTGCGTTCCAAGTAAATGTTTTGCCATTAAATATAGTTGCAACAAGAACTTCTCCAAAATTATCTAAAGACCAGTTTCCTGGATCTAAAACTACACTACTTGTAGATCTTTCAGTTCCCCAAGTTTCAGCCCCCCAAGAAGAAGTTCCCCAACCATAACCTGTTGTTTGAGTTGTGGGTCCTACTTGAATATATGGAGTGACAGTAGTTGCTCCTGCAGCTGTCATTCCGGTTCCAGTTTCTGCGGTAGAAGCTTGAATTGTAAATTTATCTGCCGTTGGAACGGTTAAAATTTCATAAGTTTGATCTATGATTTGTGTAGTAAAATTTGAAGCTGCAGTTATTGTGGACACAGATAAAGTTATATATCTTCCAACTTTTAATCCATGAGATCCTTTATTAATAGTTATAGTTCTTGATCCATTAACTGTGGTAAATGTACAACCTGTAATTGCTGTATCTAATGGAGTAATATCAAAAAAAGCATTACCGTAATATAAAAATAAACCTTGAGAAGTTCCAATAGCAGCATAGCGTTCACCTGCTAATGAAGTCCAAGCTAATTGAGCTCTAGCTGCACCAGGCAACGTTTGAGATGCAGCAGTTAATTGTTCCCATCCACCTATTTTTTCAGGTGCTGTATATCTAAAACGTACAAAATCTCCATCTACCCATTGTCCAGGAAGAGCTGAAGGTACGCTTTGTTTGTTGAAACCAGGTGCAAAATCTACTTTTTTTAAGGCCATAGATGTGTTATATATTAATTATGAAATAATGAAAGCGAGAAAAACTATCTATAAAATGTTACCTACAATACAAATAAAAGACAATTTTTTAACTGAAAAAGAATTAAAAATAATACAAAGTAATGTAAATAATAATTTAATTTTAATAAAAAATGGAAAAAATTAAATGAACGAAAAGACAGTTAATATAAACAATTTTATTGGCGTGTATGATAACTATATTATTAAAGAAGAATGTAGTAAAGCTATTAAATTGTACGAAGATCAAAACAAATTTAATAATACAGTAAATAGAATAGGGGGAGAACAATCTTCTATTTTAGAAAAACAAGATCAACAATTTTTTGCAGCTTATAATAATTTAGATATTTGGTGGGAGTCATTAAAACCCATGATGTTAAATTTTGATTTAGCATGGAATCATTATGTTCAAAATACAGGAGCTAAAGAAGCTTATGGAATTCCATTTAATTTTACTTGTTTAAAAATTCAAAAAACTTTACCTACTGAAGGATATCATGTTTGGCACATAGAACATGGTAAAGGGTTTGAAAATGAACCACGTGCTTTTGTTTTTTCTATATATTTAAATGATGTAGAAGAAGGTGGAGAAACAGAATTTTTACATTTTTCAAAAAGAGTAAAACCTAAAACAGGTAGAATAGTCATTTGGCCTGCAGGTTTTCCATATTTACACAGAGGTAATCCACCTTTGTCTGGTAAAAAATATATTTTAACTTCTTGGATGATGCTTAGATAATGGATCACACAGAGGCAATTGTTGAAATTAAAAACGTTATAAATCCTTTTTTTATAAAAAAAATTATACCTTTTATAAAAAATAAATCCAAAAATAATCTTACAGTAAAATCGGGTTTAAATAAAAACATTAGAAATGTTAAAGGCTATCATTTAAGTTTTAATAACCCTACAGATATTTTTTATTGGAATTTTATAAAAAAAGAAATAGAAAGACTTTATTCTTTTTATAAAGTAAAATTTCCTAAAATGATAAGTTCTAAAATTAATCAAATAGATTTGTTAAAATACACATCTGGTGGTAAATATGAAATTCATACTGATCATTATACTATTTCTCCACGACATTTAAGTATTATAATAAATTTAAATGATGAATACGAAGGAGGAGATTTAATTTTTACAGATCAAAAAAAAAACGAAATTAAGAGACTAAAACTTAGAAAAGGATCAATTGTATTTTTTCCAAGTAATTTTATGTATCCACACGGTATTGAACCTATTACAAAAGGAACAAGGTATAGTATAGTTGCATGGCTTCAATAAATTATAAATTAATTAAAAACTTTTTTTCAAAAGAAGAATTAAATATTTATCAAAAGTATTGTTACAATAAGGTAGATGAAAGTCAAGATTATAGCTTAGATGACCAATCTTTTTCCCCTGCATGGTATAACGATCCTTTAATGAATTCCTTACTTGATATAAAATTATCCACAGTTGAAAAAGAATCTAATTTAAAATTATTCCATACTTATGCATATTGGAGATATTATGTTTTTGGTGGAATGTTAAAAAAACATACTGATCGACCAGCGTGTGAAATATCAGTTACAGCTTGTATAAAAAAATATGATGACTGGCCAATCATAATTGAAGGTACATCTTTTGAACTTGTTGAAGGCGATGCAATTCTATATGCAGGTTGTGATCAAAAACATTGGCGACCTGGTGTATATAAAGGTAAAGGAATGGCTCAAGTTTTTTTACATTATGTAAATCAAAATGGTCCTAATAAAGATCATGCATATGATCAAATAAATAAAAATAAATTTTAAGAAGAGTAAGATGTAGGTCTTGCACCTAGTCTAGCAATTTTATCGTCAGCAGTTTCACCTTCAACATTATCATTGTCCCAATTAGATTGTAATTTAGTTAAATGAACTGAATCCCATCTAGTAGTAAAATCTGAAAAATCACCTAAGTTGGCATCATTCCAAGTAGAGTGTGGAGTTTCATCTCTGTATTCCACTGTATCACTAGGATTTGCTGTTCCATATTGAATAGCCCATATGTTAGACCATTTAGCTAATCCCCAAAAATTATTATCTTCAATAACATAACTTGTTCCAGCAGCATCGCTACTTTGTTTAATAATTAATTTGTCTTCAAATACTACTGTCCATTGTGCATTAGTCGCCATATTATCTCCTAAGTTTTAATAATATAAATAATTGTTAAATAAGGTTGAAGAACCGAAGTTGCATCACCTGCAAAGTTTGCACTCATATTATGTAAGTGACCGGAACCACTTCCTGCGCCACCTGTACTTGAAGGTGAGAAATATCGAGCACTAGGTGGATCAGAAAATGAACCGAACGAGTTAGGAGAATTTCCACCTCCAGGGTGACTGTGTGAAGCAAGTTGTGCTGTTGATAAAGTTGCATTAGCTGTTGAACCTGCAACGTTTCCAGTTGAAGACACAGTATTTGCTCCACCTGTTGAACCTAAAGCTTTATTATTAGATTTTCCAACCGGCACATTATCACCTAAATTAGGTACAAGAAAAGTTGATGAACCATCACCTGCACCGTAAGTCGTACCTACGATCGCAAATAAAGCAGAGTAAGTTGATCTTGAAACTGTTTGACCATTACATTCTAAAAAACCTGTTGGCACTGATGCAGAAGACCATGGCACAATAGTTGCTGTAGGAATTCCTTCGATACCTGTAAGGTTTGCTCCTGAAAAATCGTATTTTGTTGCTTCGTAATTTGCCATATTCTATTTCTCCTTGTAAGTCCAACCTGTTGTAGCATCTCCTGAAAATACTAAACAGAAACCAGCACCTTGTGTATTAACTACAAGATCTGCTGCTGCGTTAGCTATATTAGAAGAGTTTCTACCAACAGTCAATGCGTTAGTATTGAAATCATAACCTTGATCGATGAAAGCTACTTCATCACCAGCACTTGGTGATGCTGGTAGTGTAATTGTAACTGCTCCACCATTTGTATTTACTAAAATCTGTGCTCCAGCTTGAACTGTTTCTGCTGCAGAAATTGCTCTCCATGCTTTTAGTTCACCTGCTTTTACAACATTAGTTCCATCAGAATATAAAGTGTAAGTGTGACCTTCACATAAAAGAACACCTGTTCCAGATGTAGTTTTAAAAGTTAAAGTGTTACCCGCATGATTACACGTGTTTTCTACTATGTATGTTTTTTCAACTGAATTTGGAATACTAACTGTTAAGTTAGAAGCTAGAGTACCTGTTAATTTTATAACTTCATTTTTACCATCGGATACCGCACCATTAGTAAATGTTAAAGTTCTACTTGCGTTAGTCACATTAAACGTATCAAAACCACCAATAGCTTGTTCTAAAATTAAAAGGTTAGTGTTTGTAATTTGTCCCCAAGTTCCCGAGTTTTCACCGGTCGCTTGAACTGTAAGTTTTAAACTTGCTGATGTTGAATTAGCCATATTAAATTCCTTATATCGTTTATTTTATAAAAATAAAGAGTTAGTGTCAAACTCTTTATGCAACGACTTCTCTCCAGCCTGGAGGATCTATTGGAGCGGAACCGGTATTTACATCGTTCCAGATAAGAGCATTAGCACTGTTTATGTTCATAGTCAACCCAAATCCATTAAACGTTGCATTAACATCAGTAAACGCTGATACAGAAGCAACTCTTGCTAACATTGCATTTTGGCTCACAACCACAGGAGTATTTAAATCAACTGTTGCAGTTCCTAAATTAACACTCATAGATATACCTGTTACGCTAGAAGAAACATCTCCTTGCATTCCAATAGTACCTAAAGCACCTATCATGAAGTTTCCAGTTATTGCTGCGTCCGGTGCAGGGTCAACAACACCTAAAGTTAATTGTGCTATATTTAAAGTATTAGCAACAATAGTTGCACTTCCTGTAACTTCTGTTGGAGATCCTAAAGCTGCTGTCATTGCAATTCCAGTAACATCTGCTTGTATAGAACTACCTGCTTCTCCCCAGTCATTATCACCCCAACCAAGTCTACCCCAACCCGTTAAGTTAAATGCTTCTACAGAACCAAGTCCCATAGACATAGCATTACCTGTTAACATGGCGTCAGGACCAGCATCAGCTGTTCCTAAACTATTTGTAAGTGCAAGACCTGTTGGTGAAACTAGTGCTAAACCAAAAGCGGTTACACTTCCTAGACCTGTTGTTAATGTTTGATTGTTATTTGTAGAATTTGTTGCGTTTGCATCTGCAGTGGTAGTAACACTTCCTAAACTAAATGTTGCAGAAATTCCTGTAGGAATAAGAGTACCAGAGATGCCCCAACCTTGAAGACCCCATTCTTGCCTTCCCCAACCTAAATTAATTTCTGTTGAGCTTGACTCGTCTCCGAGTGCTGCGGACATACCAAAGCCTGTAGGAATAACCGTCGGATTCGCATTATCGCCCCATTGGTTTTGACTCCAAGAGCCAGTATTCCAAGTTCCTGTTGCCATAGGAGGTTACCTCCTAATTAACCAGAGATTCTTAAAATCGCTGCTGTTGATGTTGGTGCTGGAAACTGAACTGTAAACGTACCTGAAGTAGCTG
>Ga0209634_1003636_pt1 | contig 10335 bp, 11 predicted proteins | sample LinPmetageLP40_FD_184043 | JGI IMG/M metagenome (GOLD analysis project Ga0209634, IMG submission 184043) | Marine viral communities from the Pacific Ocean - LP-40 (SPAdes) (version 2) | ecosystem: Environmental > Aquatic > Marine > Oceanic | place: Pacific Ocean | collected 2010-08-26 | reverse complement strand
CCTGTAAGATTAAAAACTAAATCTCCGGTAAGATTAAAAACTAAATCTCCTGTAAGATTAACAACTAAATCTCCGGTAAGATTAACAACTAAATCTCCGGTAAGATTAAAAACTAAATCTCCAACATCATTTTCATTACCATTAACTACATCATTCCCAAAACCATATTCTAAATATTAATTAATATTATTAATTTGGCGCATATTCTAACATACTTCCATTCGGACCTGCCATATTATGTGACATAATATTATATACTCTTGGTATATCTTTTCCTTCTTTATTTTTAGACATTATATTAAATGATACTGATCTAGGTTTATGATCAGATGGATTTCGATTATTAAGTAATTCATTTAAATTACCAGTTACTCCTCCATTTTCATATTCTTGATTTATTTTATTAATCATACTGTGAACGGAATCTTTAATTAATATGTCATCACCTGAATATTTAGCTTTAGATTTATATAATATAAAATCAACATAACTTCCATCTTTTTCTAAAGCTTTATAATATTGTGATTGTAAAAATGTCCTTGAAGATCCTGTTGTATTTTTAGATTGTGGTAATCTTTTAGCACCTTCTTTATTCGGTCTACCTTTAATTATATTAGCAGTATCTATTGGTTCATTAAAATAGCATAATTTTAAACCAAGTTCGCCAACAGTTTTCATTGTACTTTCAATTAATTTTTGGTTTTTAGTATTAGCATCAATACCAATTATAATATGTTTACTATCAATATCTTCAAATTTGTTCATTAATTGTCTTAAAATCTCACTTGTAGATTTTCCATCGGAAGGTGTATGTAATGAAACAAATAAAATTCCTGTATCCATATCATCTATTATTATATTAGAAGCTACAATATCAGCAGCAACCCCGTCAAAAACAATATTTTGTTTTTGAAGTGTTTCTGAATTTGATATAATAACTGAGGTTTCCCCTTTTTTGTATTGTTTTTCTAACTTTTCTCTAATTTCTGGATCTTCAGGTGTTGAATCTTCAGATGTTGTATTAACTGTTATCATATTTTCACTTGAATAATATGATGGTAAAAATTCTTGTGCTAAAACAAGATTAACTTGATCATAATCTGAAATAGATTCATTTTTATATGATATATCTAATGATTTTTCAATTAATGTTTTAAATGACGTATTTCTATTATCTGTATAATTTATAAAATGATTATTAAAATTATTTCTTAAAATCGGTCTTTCAGCTTCTAATATTTCACCACCTAATAACATATTAATTGTGATATTATATGTAATCATATTAATCATATCATATATTAAAACTTGGAGTCTTCTTTGTTCATTATCTATACAATAATCGTGCCATACATTTTGTTTAAGTATTAAGTCTATTTTATTATAGTCAATCTGATCTATTTCTTCATTATTTGATGAAATAAATTTTTTTCCTTGTTGTATTTCTTCTTTAGAAGTTTCTTTTTTACTTGTTACTTTTGGCATTTCCCAATCATATTTTTCTCTTGTCATTCTTTTATATTGTTCTGCCCATTCTCTTTCTCCATCTTGTTGTGCTTCTTGTTGTGCTTTCTGTACTGGATCCCGTGATAATTCCCGTTGTCGTGCGTATGATTGTTGTGGTTCCCATGGTGAGTCTCGTGGAGATTCTCGCGGTGATGCTTGTGGGGATTTTCGTAGTTCTGCCAGTGGTTCTGCCAGTGGTTCTGCCAGTGGTGATGCTTGTGGGGATTTTCGTGATTTTGCCTGTGGTTCTGGTTTTGCCAGTGGTTCTGGTTTTGCCTGTGGTTCTACGTTATTTTCCATATCAGCTCTAATAAATAAATCATCTATATATTTATCATATCCTTCCTCGGTAAATACATTTTTTAAAAACTTTTTTTTTTCTTTTGTAATTTTAAGCATTTTTTTTAATTTATCGTAATCTTTTTTTTCTCTATATTTACCTGCTGCTTTTTTATTCATTGTTTGTAATATAGCTAAATAATGTTGTGATAATATTTTACCTTGAGTTCTAGAAACATCAGCTAATTCTTGTAATGGGATTTCTTTTCCAAATTTATCCACAGGTTGTAATAATGTTAGTACTTCACCGGTGTCTGTTTTTACATTTTTATATTCTAAAATTTCTGGATTTGATTTTGTTAATGCTGGTCTATTGTCTCTTTCAATTGCTGCAATATATCTAGTATTTGTTAATAATGCTAAAAGTAAAAAATGTCCTATTTTAACATCATCTAATTTTAGATCACCTTCATTTAGTTTTCGGGTTGGTGTACTTGCTGAATGTAATTTTTCTATAACTTCATTAAAATAAGATCTTGCATTAGGATTAGAATCAACATCAAATACAAAATTTTTATATTTATTAATAAATTCTAGTAAACTTAAATCTTTATTAACTCTATAAATATATGGAACATTATAAGCCATTCTTTGATTTAAGTAAAATAATTGTTCTAAAGATAATTTTTTGTTATCTCTAATTCTAATACCTACATTCTTATCTTCTTCTCGTAGTTCTGTTACATATTTAGGATCTACACGAATAACACTTTTTAATTCTTCAATTGTTTTTATTACTTCAGCATGTATTTTACCTGTTATATACTTTTCAGAAATATTAGTAGGGTCAACAGGAGGTTCTCCTAGTAAACCTGTTTGATATTCTTTATAGTGGTTACTAGAAGTTAAATTTAAAAATGAAATATCTTTAATATCATTAAAATGTTTAATTTTTTCTTCATTAACTAATGATATTAAATCACTTTCTAGTGCTTTGAGATCTTCAGGTGATATAACAGTGTCGTCACCTCCTTTTATATTGTATTGTGCTAATAATTCAATATATTTTTTTTTATATTTTAAATATTTTTTTTCATAATTTTCAAAATTCATATATATAATTAAATTTAGAAAAAAAAAATGAAAAAATAATTAAATATTAAATTAATATAATTATTAATGTCAAAAAAAGTATGTATTATTTATACAAGTACAAATGGTTTACATCAAACATATGATAATGTATCTAAAAAAAATATGTATGGAATTGCTAGATTAATAGCTTTATCATATTCTATAGGATATTATGATAAAGATAATAAATATATTGAAGAAAAAAGGGTTAATAAAATTTTAACTCCAAAATCAATAACCTTTTGTAAAGAAGCTCAAAAATTTCATAACATAACTAGAGAAAAAGCAACTATAAAAGGTGAATGTTCAGATGTAATAATAAAAAATTTTAAAGAAGATCTTAAAAAAATTAAAGTAATTATTTCACATAATTTAGAATTTCATCTAAAAACAATTCAAGCCGAGTGTTTTAGAACTTGTACAATAATTGATTTTAGTAAATATATTTTAATTGATACTATTTCATTTCAACATAATTACAGTTATCCAAAACTTGTAGATTTAGAAAAAAAATTAAAAATAACTAAAGCAAAAAATACTATTGACTCAATATCTAAAGTATTTGGTAATTTATATTCTACGTATGAGACTCAGTTATAATTTCCCATGCTAATTCTGATTTAATTTTATCCTCTTCTATTAATTTAAAATCAATATAAAATATAGTTTTTAAAAAATTACATATAGTTATACACATTATAATATAAATTATTTTAAAATTTCATTCATTATTTTTTTAATTTTTTTATAATTTTTTTCTTTTACTGGATTATTTAAACAAAATAATTTTGGTTTTAATTTAGTAACATCATTTATGTAATTAATAAAAGTATTAAATTCAAAATACCCATAAATTTTTTTATCTGAAGATAATTTAGATATTAACGGTACATCATAATTTATACACATACCTATTGGTGGTATATCATTATTGTTTCTAAATTTACTATTTCTTGTATTAATCCATAAAGTTTTAAATTTATTTTCAACATTTAACATTAAAGTTTTTGTTAATGGTGTACAACAATGTGAAGAAATTAATACATTAATATTACCATATTCAATTGATAAATTCTTCCAAGCATAATTGTATGGATTATTTCTCCATGCAATAAACATTGGTCTTTTTTTTCCTCCGAAAATAGGACTATTATTTTTAAAGAAAAAATATTCATTTAAATAATCACCAACATACATATCATCATTAAAATAAATAAATTTTTCAGATAGATTTGGAATATAATGTAAACAAGTTTCTATTGCGTGAGAATTAAATGTAGGTAAAGATTTTTTATTTGGAAATATTTGACTATGATGTATTATTTTTATTTTCTTAAATTCTTTTATAAATGAAGGTATTTGTGAATCGGCAGTAACAATATAAATATTTCTAATCCACGGTAAAAATTTATTAATAGATTTTACACAATAATATAATTCAGTTTCAATAAATTTAATATTTGGAAATCTTACATTATCATTATCTACACCTTTTTTATTAAATTCTAAATTAAAATATTTGTTTTTATTTTTAATCCATTTTTTATCACTACTATTTACCCAAGTAATAACCGCATCAATATTATTATTATAATTCTTATAATTCTTATTATAAATAATATTATTAATGCTATTAGTTTTAATAGTATATTTGTCAATTAATAATAATATTAATATTAATATTATTATATAATTTATTTTATTCATATATATATTTATTTATATTTAATTATTTTATATATTTAATAAAAAATATATTTTAATTTTTTCCATATATTTCATTACTTTGTCTATTAACTTTAATAAATGTCGTTCTTTTTGATAATTCTCTTAATTCTTTAGCACCAACATATGTACATGTTGATCTAATACCACCTAGAATATCTAAAATGGTATCTTCAACAGGACCTTTATATGGAATTAAAACACGTTTACCTTCAGACGCTCTATATTTAGCAACACCACCATTGTGTTTATCCATTGCCGTTTCAGAACTCATACCATAAAATTCTTTATATTTTTTTCCATTTTCTTCTACATAATTACCTCCTGATTCATCATGACCGGCAAACATACCTCCTACCATTACAAAATCAGCTCCAGCACCAAACGCTTTTGCCATATCACCTGAATTACAACAACCACCATCACTTATTAAATATCCGTTAATACCATGTACAGCATCAGAACATTCAATTACTGTACTTAATTGTGGATATCCAACCCCTGTTTTAATTCTTGTTGTACAAACACTACCATTACCAATACCTGTTTTAACAATATCGACGCCGTTTAATACTAAATCTTCAGCAAGTTCTTTAGTAACTACATTACCAGCTATTAAAATTTTATCAGGATAAACTTCTACAATATCTTGAACTCTAGACATAAATGATGAAGTATAACCATTAGCAACATCAATTAGAATAAATTTAATTCTACTATCTAATTTAATTAAATCATGGAGAAACTGAAAATCACTTTTGCTTGTTCCAATTGATACTGTAAAATAATCAAAATCATTATCAGTTAATCCATTTAAAAAAAATTCCCATTCATTTAACGAATAGTGTTTATGAATACACGTAATAATTTTGTACTCCTTTAATGTTAATGCCATTTTAAAAGTACCAGTTGTGTCCATATTTGAAACCATAATTGGAATTCCTGTCCACGATTTTTTAGAATTTATAAAATTATACGTTCTTTCAAGATTTACTTCACTTCTTGAGGTTACAGTTGTTCTTTTTGGTAATATAAGTACATCTTTAAAATCAAGTTTAGTATCATTAATAATTCTCATTAGTAATATTAATAATTTTTTCTTTAATTAATTAAAATATTTATTATAAAGATTATTTTATATTTTAATTAATGTATAAAATATTTCTAATTTTTAGTTTTATATTTTTTTTCAAATCAATTATTATAAAAAAATTTTATACTAATTACATGATGTGTTTATTGTTTCCTTTAGAAATTGCTGGGATATCGTTTATATCAAATATTGATACAACATCAGATGTTTATAAATTAAATACGTACTTAAAATGGAGTTTAGTAAATTGGATAGGAACAGACGAAGATTACAATTTACTTGATACTTTTGATAAAACAAATAATTTTATTATAATTTTAAGTTGGATAGTAGCTTTTTTTTTATATCAAATATCATATTTAATTTATAATTTAATAATAAAAAAAAAAATTACGAAAGTAATGATATTAAGACATAATTTTAAATATTTATTAATAAACTATACGTCATTATATTTATGGAGTTTAGTTATATTATTAAATTTAAATGATATAAATTTTTGGTATGTATTTATAAATATTTTAATTTTTAATTTTATTGTATTTTGGTTTCCAGGTGTAATTTTTAATTTTATTTATGGAGATAAACTTTATTACTATAGAGAAAATTATTCTTTTTTATTAGAAGATTATAATCTAAAATATAAATATTTTACAATAATTTTATTATCTCTAAAGTTTATTACAGGTATTTTTATTATCTTATTTAAATATTGGACACGGGGAAGTAAATTTTTTTTATTTAATATATTAATATTGTATAATTTAATAATATACTACAATAATATTTTTAGAGGTAAAGTAAAAATTCCAATATATTTGTTAAGTATACTCTCCTCTATAATATTAGTTTTATCAATTATATCAGATTATTATCCTTATAATCTTTTTATAATTATATTAAAATATATACTTGTGATTATTTATTGTTTTAAAGTTATTTATTTTTATAGAAAATTTTATAAAGTTAATAACAATAATTTAATTGTTTAATTACTTTATATAATATTAAAGATAAACTTGTTAATATTATTAATATATGACTATTTTAAACATTAAAGATTTAGGGTTTTTAATAAAACAATCTTTACCAAAAACAAATATACAATTAAAAGCAGAAGTGCGCCAACCAAAAATTTCTAATGGACATTTATACTTAAATCTAAAGGATGCAAATGGAATTGTAAATGCTATTGTATGGAAATCGAGTATGACTAAAGAAATAAAAAATTTACAAGATGGTGATACTGTTACTATTTACGGTAAATTAGATTATTATAATGGAAATGGTAGATTAAGTTTTATAATAAATACTTTAATAGATACAGAAGGAAAAGGCGAATTATATAAATTATATGAAAATACAAAAAACAATTATAAAAAACAAGGATACTTTTTACCTGAGAATAAATTAAAAGTTAGCAAAAAAATTAAAAAAGTATTATTACTAACAAGTAAAAACGGTGATGCTCTTAAAGATTTTTATCATTGTATAGAAAATAATAATTGTATATTAAATCAAACTTTTTTAAATGTTAGTGTACAAGGTACTAATTGTCCTTTAGATATTTGTAAGATATTAAATAGTAATGATATATATGAAAATAATTATAATCTAATTATACTAACTCGAGGTGGTGGTAGTTTTGAAGATTTATTTGGTTTCTGTCAAAAAGAATTAATTGAATCAGTACATAATTGTAAAATTCCAATTTTAAGTGCTGTTGGTCATAAAAATGATACAACATTAGTTGATTATGTTGCTGATTACGTAGCAGCAACACCTTCATTAGCGGCACAATTTATTGTAAATCATAACTTACAGTATATTGAATCTTTACGTGTTAAAGATAAAAAATTACAAAATATATTAAAATCTAATATATTAAAAACAATTAGTTATTTAGATAATGCAAAAAATCATTTATATGATTCAAGAGATATATTAGATATAAATAAAAATAAATTAAAAAATAATATTACACAACAAATTAATGAAAAACTTTTAGAATGTGAAAGATATATGATGAATTATAAGTTAGATAATAATATTAAACTATATAATAATAAATTTGAAATTAAAACACACGACGATTTAATATTATCATTAAAAAATAAAGAAGATGTAAAAATATTAATTGATGGTAAAATTGTTAATCTTAGAGAATACTTGTAATATTTATATAAAAAAATGACATCTTTATAATTAATGAATAATATTGATAAAGATATAAAAAAATTAAATAATATTAATATAAATAATTTAGACGATAGAATAAAAATGATAAGAAAATTAAATTTAACTATAGAAAAAGAAAAAACTAAATATGAAGACTTGCTTAATAACTTTGAAAATACAAAAGAAAGTAAAAAATTTACTACTAAAACTTTAAATGAATTATTAAATTTATTTGAAAGCAGTAATTTAGAAGATCAAATAAAAATTTATAAATCTTTTTCTTTAAAAATAGATGCTATATCAAAAGAATTATTTACAACTTTAAAACTAAATAATACAGAAGAAAGCGACGATGATTATAGTGATAATGATGATTAAAATTATATAAAGTTATTTTATTAATATAATAATAATGATTTACGGTTGGTTTGGAGCTTTTTTAGAAGTTGCTTTATTTATATTTACTTTTAGTCACCTTGTTAGTTTTAATGAACAATTACAAAAAGTTGACCCCTTTGTTTCTTATTGGTTAGGATTTACTGTTCTCACTGGATTTTGGGAAGTAGTATATCTATCTAACAGAAAAGAAATAGATTCATACGCTAATTATTTAGTTAAAAATAAACAAACAGTATGGAAAAATACTTATGGATTATCAATGATTTTACCTTGGAATTTATCTAAACTTTTTTATGCTGATTATGGTGCTTGGGCAGATAGAGAATATAAAACAACTAAAGATGATTGGAGTTCAACAATTGAAGGAAGTCACTGTTTAATGTGTGGATTTTTCTCATTGTTAGCATTATGGTCTATTGTTAGTTGTAATTATATGAATTTTGCAATTACACTTGGTATTGCTATGGGATCTCAATTTATGAATAGTTTACTATATATGGCAGAGTATTGTATTCAAACACATATAAAACAAAGTGTAAATTATAATTCACGTGAATTTCCAACAGGCACTCTGTTAATAAATAGACCTTTTATGTATATTAATTATTTCTGGTTACTATTTCCAGCATATGCTATATGGAAATATACTGTATTTTAAATATATTGTAAAAATTGATAATTAATATAAATAATTAATTAATTATTTATATTAATGGAATTCTCAGAAATGCTAGATAATGTATATTTTAACCTTGATTCGTCTTCAAATAGTAAATCAAAATTAATTCTACCAAAAATAGAATTAACAAATAGTACTACAAATACATATTGGAAACCAAAAAAACTTTTAAAAATAATTAATAGAGACCCACAACATTTTTCAAGTTTTTTAAATAAAGAAATTGGAAATATCACGTGGAAATCTTCATCTATATCTGATGGTTTAGTTATGATTGGTAGAATAAAAAAAAATAAAATTCAAGATAGTGTACAACGATATATAAAAACATATGTTATTTGTAACATTTGTAAATCTTACAAAACGGACTTAGATAAAAATAAAAATACAAGACTATTAGAATTAATTTGTACTGAGTGTAATTCAGTATATACTGTTTAATTTATAAAAAAATTATGTTTGTGATACATAGTTCCATGAATTAGAATTATTAGATTCATTAGATTCATTTAATTCAAAATTATTTAGTATATTAATAGCATTCATATGTAGCATTTCATATCTATTATTAAAATTTTGAATATTACTTTGTGTACTTGCCATATTTCTAACATATTCTTCATAATTACTATAATCATTAATTGTATTAGGATTGTAATTTATAATTTTTTTATAAGCTTTAGACCCAATACTTCTTTCAAGAATTTCTTCAATTAGATTATCATTCTTTATTGTTACCATTTTTTTATTTACAACATTTTCATTATTAGCTGTCATAAAAGTTGTAGTTTCTATTTTTACTTTATTTCCGTTTGAAAGAACTTTTGATGAAATAAAACTTGAATAATTAAGTTGGTCACTACTATTTACTGGTTGTACATAATTAAAAAACGATTGACAATAAGCTGCTACACCACCACGAAGACGAAGTACAAGATGTAGAGTAGACTCTTTCTGAATATTGTAATCTGCCATTGTACGTCCATCTTCAAGTTGCTTACCAGCAAAGATTAGTCGTTGTTGATCTGGGGGAATACCTTCCTTATCTTGAATTTTAGCTTTTACATTTTCAATAGAATCTGTAGGTTCTACTTCGAGGGTAATTGTTTTTCCTGTTAGTGTCTTTATAAAGATTTGCATTAAAATTATATAATTATATATTTTTAATTAAAAATAATTCAATTTTTATAAAATAATATTAACCACCACGAAGGCGGAGAACAAGATGTAGAGTAGACTCTTTCTGAATATTGTAATCAGACAATGTACGTCCATCTTCAAGTTGCTTACCAGCAAAGATTAGACGTTGTTGATCTGGGGGAATACCTTCTTTATCTTGGAT